>Ga0080013_1003722_pt1 | contig 15665 bp, 23 predicted proteins | sample ETNvirenome_6_85_FD_69236 | JGI IMG/M metagenome (GOLD analysis project Ga0080013, IMG submission 69236) | Marine viral communities from the Pacific Ocean - ETNP_6_85 (SPADES assembly) (version 2) | ecosystem: Environmental > Aquatic > Marine > Oceanic | place: Pacific Ocean | collected 2013-06-19
AGTCGCAGTCGCATTCTTGCGCTGCTAGTTTAGGTCCTAACAACTCATCTTGCCTATCTCGCCAGTCGTGTGATCTGTCTGGGTGCAATGACCAATGTAATCTAATCGGATTAAACTCACTACCAGCTTCAGCATCTACCCATACTTTATGAAAAAAATTACCGGTACCGTTTGGTGTAGATAGTATTATTGCTTTACCACCTGTTGCTAGTGTTTGTTGTGATGAAGCCCATATAGTTTCGATGTTATCAATAAATGCTGCTTCATCAACAATTAATAATGATAACGCTTCTGACCTACCTGAATCCCCAACGCTAGATGTCGCTTTAATTTGAGACCCGTTTGCGAATCTAAGAGATAATTTATTATCTTCAATCGTATTACCTCTTAACCAACTAGGAAGATTATCATGCATGACCCGGACTTTAGTAACAAGATTTTTTGCTACCTCTTGTTTAGTTGCTATTACTAAAATATTTTTATCTGTACTGAATAACATCATCCATAATGCATACCCGGCACATAATGTCGATATTCCTAATTGTCTTGATTTAAGAATTACATTATAATCTTTATCTTTAAAATCGTTTAATGTTCTTTTCTGAAAATCATATAAATTAAAATTTATTTTTCCTTTTGTTGGGTGTTGTATTTGACAATACTTGCGCATAAAGTATGTAGGATCTTGAGCACATTTCCGAAACTCGTCTCTTATTATATCTTTTAAAGATTTGCTTGTGGCCATTTTTACTTTATGTTTTTAACAACTAAAGAACTTGCGTATATTGTTGCTACACCTCCGACGAACCACATCATTTTTGAATCATACCACTTAGGTTTTGTTTTTTGGATGTGATCTAAATATAATTGTATATTTCTGTTTAACAATTCTATTTGTCTATCGTAGTTTTGAAACATAATAGTATCTTGCTGAATTATTAAATCCTGCGTAGCTATTATAGCATCTAATGCTACAATCTTATTCTCTAAAGATTTAACTACAGTATCTTGTTTTGTAATCTTGTCTTTGTAACTGTAAATTAATTCTAGTTTTAAAGAATCTACGTATTTAAGTGAATCGCAGTTGGTTTGACTTAATCCTGTAAATATATTAAATATAAATATTACTGGTAATAAAAGTTTCATATTCCATTATTTAATCCCTAATTGGTTTTCTAAATCTTGAATCTTTGAATCTAAATTCTTAACAGCTTTCTTAGCTTCTTTAACTTGTTTACTTCTCCCGTCAGCTGTCGTTTTTAATTTAGTTAAATCTGTTTCGAGTTTTTTACGAGTTTCTTTTGTTACCGTGATTTGTTTTTTTAAAATATCAACCTCACGTTTATTTGCCTCCTCTTCTCTGTCAATCTCTACTGGTTTCTTTTTTGAAGCTAATAGAAATATTCCTAGAATAGCTCCTATTCCAGCAAATACCCATAAAACAATATTTTTAATCTTTTTAAACATAATTCTACTTTTGTTAATTAAATTCTATATAATAATAAATATGTTTCTGATTTTTTTTACATCCAGAGTGTTGTAATTCCTGTTACCGTATTGATTGCAAGACCCGTATGTGACCATGCATGAATTGCGCCTTCTTTCTTCAGCGCGCTTTCTTTTTTTCTCATCTCGCAATCGTTGCCGTTCGGCGCGAATGCGTTTTTCCTTTTTCGCCACAGATGGTTTTTTGTAATGACGGCGATCTTTAAAGTCTTCGAGAATTCTCTCTTTCTTCACTTTTTTGATAAATCGACGAATCATGCGATCCACTTGCCCGCGCGTTTCTTTGGATGTAACTTTTACGTGTGTCGCTCTGCCCATTGTCCCTACTTTAATGCCTGCCAAATGGCGGTTGATTTGCTCATAAGGGAATCGATGTCTACGCCGGCATCTCGGGGATTGCCGAGATCGGGGTGTCCTTGTGCTGGCTGTTGAGTGCTCATGGGATCAGTGCCTTCAAAAAGGTCTACGCCATTATAAGCGTCTTTGCCAATCGAATCCATTAAACTTTGACGATATTTATTGATCTTTTGTGTGCTCTCGGCCGGCCGCTGTGGTTTTGGGGCGCGCTTTTTGCGCGGAGCAGGTGCCGATTCAACAATCACATTCTGTTGTAATCCTTTTGCGACTTCAGCTACCACATTGCTCAAAAGCCCTTCTTCTAAAAGGACTTCGTGAATGCATTCTTTAACAAGCGGCTTGATAAGTTGTTTTAATTCTGCTTTTTTCATAATACTCTCGGGTTAATTCCTGCTAATTTGTGCCAGCGATCAACAACAGACTCGGAAATGAGTTCTGTGTTCTCTTGTTCTATGTTCAAGTGTTCGCTCTGGCGGCCCCGGTTCCGCAGGCGTGACGCTTTTTGATTTTTTCTTTTGTTCTTGCGCTTTCGCTTCTTGTTCCTTGGTTTCTTGTTCGTTTGTTTCTTGTTCGTTTGTTTCTTTCTCTTTTTTGCGGGGGGTAATTCACCCTGGGATGCGCTTTCTACCGCGGTTAACGCCTCGCGAACCGCATCTATTTGAGGTTTAAATTCGCTTAGTTTAGCTTGGATATCCTCGCCAACAACCGGGAGAGCAGCTAATTTTTCTAATGTTGAATCTACTTTATCAAAAGTCTCTGCCCACTTTGCTACATCTAAATCATAATTATCCTTGAGCAATGCTGCCATTTTGGTTGCGCCTTCGAGTCCTTTTTTAATATTTTTAGTTTTGGCGAGTTGAACTAACGGTGACGCCTTGTCAGCTAAGTTAGCCGCATGTTTGAGCCCTTGCGCCATTTTGGCTGATTTCATGCCGGCTGAGCCGGCTTTGGCTGCTTTTCCGACTACGGGAATAAGAGCGATAGCATTAAGCAAAGCGGAATCCCAATCTCCTTGTCCTATGTCAATAGCCAAAGCTGCCATAGCTGCTGGCGTGGCCAGGGCTTCTCCATAACCTGTTAAGCCCAGCAGCATCGTGGCATCGAGGGCATGCTCCAGATTTTTTACACCTTCGCTATCGAGCCCCTGGCTCAAAGCCTCCGCAGCTTCTGCGGCGGAATCCATTCCCTGGTCAACCATAGCTGTCAGCTTATCACCCATGCCACTCAGCTTGTCTAATACGCCCTCTTCTTCTGCGCCTTTAGCGCTAGCGGGGGGTGATTTCCAATTCAAGACAGTAGCCCCCACTCTTTCAAGCGTCTGTGCTATAGTATGCGCAACTAGAATTGCTGTTTCTTCATCTTGAATAATGTCGTAGACAGCGGATAAGTCCAGAGGCTGTAGGTCAGGTCCTTCAGGGACGCCTTGATGTTGTCCCATTACTCCTTTACGAGTTGGCTTTACCTCTTGATCGGCCACACCAAAGGCAGGCACAGCTTCTTGAAGAATTCGATTGGCAATCTCTTGCATGAGCTTCATATTCATTGTGCCTAGCCATTGTGATAGCAATTGATGGATACCTTCGCGTTCCTCATCACTTAACTTGGGTGCTCTTTCTTTTAATCGATCAGTCGTAGCCAGGAGGGTTGCCGCCATTCTTAGTTTATTCTTGTTGGCTTGAGCGGGGGCTGCAGGGTCGGACTCGTCATCCGCATCCGCTGGGGCGCCTGCAGCCGGAGGAGTACTCGCGCCTTTGCTATCGTCTGCAATGGCTTGTTCGGGTGAGGCGCCTTGGTGATCAATAGATTGGCCCTTGGCCATCCGCTTATAGACTTCCACATCTTCATCCCCCGGTTGCAAGTTAGGGTGGCCACAGCGATCTACGGGAAATTCTTCAATGGAGATGATCTCTTCTTCATAATCTTTATCGGCTTGATCGCAAAACGCAACTTCTTCTTTGTAGCCCTCTTCTAAAAAAGTACGCCACTTGTCGGTATAGTCTTTCTCAGCTTGAAAACTACTCCAGGTTGTCATCGCTCAGAACCTCGTTTAACAATCGGTTAATCCGATCTGCTTTGGTGAACACATTGGGACGGCTCAAATCCTTTGCTTCTTTCATCATAAATGCGTTGGGGGTTGAAGGCTCTGAAACAAAATCAAAGCAAATAAGCTGAAAGTCATCTTCAACCATTGTCTTGCCCATGTTCTCGCTCACGGAACCCATACCACGAGAGGAGATACCTAGCTGGGCTCCACTGTTGACGAGTCCGCGGAGGATATTGCCGGAGGGCGTATCAAGCACTTTAACTTTGCCCATCACATTCTTGTCCTCCATCCAAACATCAGTTACCATATGAGAAGCGTTCTTAAGGTTAATGACTGAATCGTCTGGGTGGTCGAGTTCGCCGAGGGCGCGGTTCTCTTTAACGAGCTTTTGGTAAGTCTTAACCTCGCGCATCAATACCCGGTAAGGATAAATGCGGCCGTTGCCGTTTTGAATATCGGCTTCTTGAAGTTTGCCCGATAGTATCATGCCTCCATCCGCTACAAACCGCTTTTCATCTTCGGTTAACAGATCTTGACAGACGCCGCCCTCGCAGAGCGCGTAATATTCTCGTAAAAGTACTTTGGACATACTTAAGATCCCTTGCAGCAGCGTCTTACTGGCTGCAACATCCACTTGCTATTCCACGCGTTTGTGTTCATGTTTAATTCCTTCGTCTCCAATGACCATGTTTAGAACATACGATGTTCCCGATGAGAGGCATCCTAAAATTAAATAATTTACAGCCGTCACATCAAAATTAAATAGTTCTGTGTAGGGAGAAAGTAACATTAAAATCCACCCTACGTGAAAACCAACGCACATGGGACATTTGAATAGTTCGCCGAGCCAGCCTCTAGTTGGGCGAATGGCGTCGAAAACTTTGCCATAAACCAAAATTTGAGTGAGCCCATAGGCTGCTAATATAAAGTATAATAAATCCATTTATTCTCCGGGTTTTTCAATTTGATGGCCGGCCTTGCCGCCCATATTCTGTTTTTTAATCCATTGTTTGATCACTTCATCCATATTGGGAATAGGCTCATTGGGCTTTGTTTCGGCCATGGCTTCAATTTGAGGCACCAATTCGTTTATAAAGGCGTCTTCCAGCTTATCATCAATAAGCTCTTGAAATCCATCACTTAGATTTAAAGCTGCCAAAAAGGGATTTTGAGCAGTTTGCGGATCTGGTTCCTGCGCATACATTTTAAACAATTTTCCCACTACTTTGCCGACTTTTCGAGTGCTTTTTACCATGGATCCTAGGGGACCTGCAAACGATAGGGCAAAATTAAAGGCTTGTTCCCCCATTACTTTTAAAAGCTCTTTTTTGCGTTCTGCGCTAAGTTCCTCTTCTTGCATTTCACGGATCATATCGAACGCTTGACCAAGCTGTCCCCATGTCATGCCGGCATCCGGGCCTTCATCTGCTTCCGCAAGATAGCCATGCCAGCCTTCCATTATCAATTTCATATCAGACATTATTCTGTTCTCTACGTTGGCGCTGGTGTAGGCTGGGCGATGTCTGGCCTGTCTTCACTTGATTCGAGCCCTCCCCTACTTTTAAAAAATTTCAACACGGGCTCCAATGAGGCCACAACAAACTTTACGCCCTTCGCAATTGCCACTAGCCAGCCCCAAAACTTTGTAACGCCTCCTGTAACTATGGCGGCGCCCTGATCAGCAAGCTTCTTGAGCGCGCCGCCAAAAAGCTCTAGAGCTTTATCTTTTAAAAACTTTTGGGCAACATTCACAAAGCAGCCTGCTGCGACTTCTCGAACAGAGCCAGCGGCATCGGGTACTGCCCCTGCTGGACCTTCTTCGTCCTCTCCGCCACATCCAAAGAATTCTTGAGCGAAGTCGGCGATCTTGCTCCAAGCAAATTGTAGACCAACACTTATTGCTACAAGACCAAGAGCTTTCATCCAAGGCTTCGTAATGCTGTTCAGCCATTCAAGTCCTCTGTTTATGACGTTTTTGATTGATGTGGCCCATTGTGCCAATTTTTGCATAATAGAGTTTTGAATGCCGCTTGCCTTCGCAATAAGGAAATCAATGAATTTTATTATCTTTTCTTTGATTGCCATCCCACGCCGGTTCATGGCTTTCGTAAATGAATGAAGCTTAGTGGAATCGGTAGTAGCCACATAAAGCATCTTCATCGTTTCGGGATAAGTCGCGATTTTTTCTTTGGTGCCCTCCCACCAGTCTCCAATTGGACCCTCAAGGAGAACATCTTCGCCACCCCACCACTGTTCAATTAATTGCTGTTCTTTTAAAATCTCTTCAATTAATTCGGGAGAATAAGACTGAAGCGTATTTCCATCTTCTGATAGAGGGATTTGTACCCCCAATACCCCTGTAATATAATCCGGTCGCGACAAGAGTTTTTCCCTAGATTCATACTGTCGCCAGTTCTCCATTATCAATTTCATTTCAGACATAAGAATTTCCTAAATAGTATATAAATAACTCAACGAGTAGGGATCTCTAATATAGCCGGGTCGAATCGATCCCTGTTCGGTATGCTGGGGGACTTCACCCAGTTCAGTTGAGTCTGCGTTGTCGGGGTGAATTAGCTCATCATCCGTCATAGAGACAATGGCTTCCGTCGATTCAAAGTATGGCCTTTCTTCTTCGATGAATTCATGGATATTGATAAGCGCAAATTTTGCGGTACTAAGCGCGGGATCAGACGACTCTTGCATCAAACCTTCAAGGGCTCCATAAAAAGAGCCGGCTTGAATAGTCTCAAACGCTAAAATCCCTTTTTTGCGCAAGTGAGCAAATAGTCGATTTTGTGCGCCATATACGAGCTTACTCATAACATCTTTGGGGAAGGCTGTGATTTTATTGGTCTTTGTGGAGAGGACGATATCGATATCTCCATGATCAAAAATCATCAAATCGCCGTTCAGACTTCGGCGTACGTCCATTTCGAGTCGTACGACTGCACTATCGGCGGCACCGCCTATTCTAACTGTTATCGCCATCGGTATAAATTTCCTTTGCTAAGCTCTGCGTCTTCATAATGGTGAAGAGCATTTCATCGTCAATTGGACGTTTGGCATATTCTTCTAAGCGCCCAATAATTTGTTGTGTTTTATCTCTCATGGTAGAATCTTCGCGAATTTCTTCTATCGTTGTTGCCTTTTGCAAAGCATCTTTAAGGCGTGAAATTTCTTCATTCAAAAAGCTTTTAAGTTCCAGTGCGTTATCAGCGAAAGAGCCAATATAATATGTTAACAATTCTTTTTGTTCCGGAAGGAGTTCTCCTTCATATTTCTCATTAAACTTTTCTACAAATTTCGCTACCACCAAGACGTCAACGGTCTCAGAAGCTGCCGTTTCAGCGAATCTCTCCGTCATGCCTTTAACCACCTCTCTTTCCAGCATGACTTGTTGTTTGGGCGATGTCTTCACCGAAAAAATCTGTGCTATGGATGCCAGATGTTTGTAGTTAGGGACGAAATTCCCAAACACCGAAGGCTCCAGTTCTTTATTGATGTCATCAATCAACGCTGTTTGAGCTTGGAAGACGCCCCGGGGATCAATGAGGCGATTAGCTAGCTTGGCTTCACGCAAGATTTTCTCCGAAATATCTGAGTCTAGTCCTTGATTTTCGTAGAGAGAGCGATGGCATTCTAAATCTCGCTGTAGCGGTGACCCAGACTTGAAGTGCTTTTTGATGATAGTGATTGCCTTATTGCGGCGCTCGATGTCGTTCTTTAAAATTGCAACAGTGGCTTCTCTAACAAGAGCCTCATATACAAAAGCAGTATTTCTTTTTTTATTATGTTTTGTTTTCATTAGGGTGCTCCGCTGATTCTAATTCTCTAATAAGATGTTCCATGGTCCTCGCTACACTGAAAAGTTTTTCTTCTTCGTTCAGATCTCCTGTCTTGTAAATAGGCTCTTGTCCTTCATAAATACTATTTGTGTTCTCGGTCATGTTTGCCAGGGAGTTAATTTCGGCTCCAGGCATAATATTTCTACGATTAGGGGTGGTCTTTTGTTTAGAGTACTGAGCGTCCATTGAAACTTTGCGTCGGCCGGCACTGTGACGATTCACTTTCTTGGGATAATATACCGAGGGACTGTTGCTGTTGGGACCACCATGAAGTCGTGGTTCGTTTCGCGATCCAGGAGGGACGGCTAAAAGGGGTGACTCATCACCGCCGGCTGCCGGTTCTCCGGCGCCTTCTTCTCCTCCCGTTGGGCCAGCGTCTCCAGCGGGCATTTCTAGGGGGCCTCCGCCTAGATCTCCACCAAGGTCGCCGCCTAGGTCTCCTCCGCCTAAGTCGCCTCCTAAGCCACCTGCGCCTTCGGCTGCTGCCGCTTCGGCCACTTGCTGAAGGGCTGCATCTTGCTTCCGGTCATAGAACATTTCACGTTGATTTCGCAAGAATTCTTCGTTGGACATTCCAAAGACATTATGAGCCACCCACCGTCGAGAGAAAAATCCTTCGGTCGCCGATGCGGCAACATCGAACTTGCTTTTCCAAAATTCAATCTCTTGCATTTCCGCGATCTTAGAAGGGTTGTTGAGAGTTAATTCAAAGCTTAATAAGTCGTCGCCTCTGAACCCTAATGTATAAAGATGGATAATACCAATCTTGGTAAGCTCTGCGATGATAACTCTTTGCAATCTCTGAATGGTTCTTGCAAAGCGAATGTCTTTCTGTGCGAGTGTGGTCTTGTCTTCTTCTCCGCCCTCACCCATTGTGAGGTAGGATTGAGGCACCTTCAGCGCTGAGAAGAGCTTATCGCGAAGATACTTGATATCGTCAATTTGAGTAATGTTTTGGGCGCCAGCCAGTGAGACAATATCCGTTTGTGAACCAGGGCGCACAGGGATGAAGTAATCTTCTTCGATGCTCATTGGATTATAGCGCAAGTCGACCTTACCAGTTGCAGGGTCGACGACTGAATGTCGTTTGAGATTGGTAACAGTTTTTTGCATGAACTGTTCCACATCTTGTGGGGGGATGCCGCCTACGTCAATCTTAAAGACGCGGCGTTCGGATGAGCGGATAACACGGTATGCCATCATCGCGTCTTCCATGAGCGTTAGCTGCCGCCAGATGCGTCGTGCCGGCTCCAAAATTGATGTACCATACGGAGCATACTTGTCATTTCCTAAGACGCGGAAATGGGCAATTTGCCAGTTCTCGAAAGTCATGCCGCCGGAGTTCCATTGATACTGAACATAATTGGGATTAGTTGAATCCTTTCCTTCCAAGCGTTCGATTTCTTGTGCCGGGAGGGCAATGACAGATTGGACTCCATACTTATCGTCAATCTCTAGGTACAAGAAGAAGTCGCCGTACTTACACATGGTTCGGGCCCAGCCAAAAAGGTTATACTTGAGGTTGAGGATGTTCTCAAAAAGTACACCGAGGACTGCTTCAATTTCTTCATTGGGGCATTTGATATTGAGCATCGGTCGCAATTCCGAATACGTTGTCATTTCGTCTGCGTAGATATCCATTGTGGAGGCGATCTCAGGCATGTATTCCATTTGATCGAAATCTACATAACGTTCGGAGCGTCGTTGGTTGGAGATTGCATTGCTTGCAATTGCGTCGAGAGGGCTATAGAGAGTCTTCTTGAATTGCTGGCCAGATGCTGATTGGAATCGGGAGCCAAATTTGTCTAAATGTTGGCGCCGAATCTTTCGGCCAGATGCCGAACGATAGCTAATAATCGGTCCGGAGAATAGCCGGGTCAGTGCCTTGAAGAGTGCTGTTTGATTGTTTACGGTATTTCTATTGTTAGGGGGTGCCATTTATTTTCTCACTTAATAATCCATTTATATTGTTCATAAAGTTCATGGGCTGCATGCTGCTGTTGGTCCAGAGCGTTGTCTTTCTTGTAGCCATGCTGGCCTGGAATTCGAGTACCCATCGTAGTACGGGTTGTAATGATAGCGTCCACAAAAGCTTTTTGATAGTTCAAATCGCGTGCATTAGATTGGAGGGCGGTGTCGCGAACCCAGCAACCAATTGCAAGAGCCATGATAAGATCGTCGTTATAACCTTTCATAGCTTGGGGCTTGCCATTTTTCCAAATAAAAGTTTTCATTTCGTTGACTGTCCGGGACGAATACACTGTAATTAGTTTATTTCTGATAAACTCTTCTAATTTCGCGACGATGAGCGGCCGAGTCTTTTGTGTGGTTGAAAAACCGGCGATAGCAGAACTTCGATGTTCCGCCTGATGTTGCTCAATATACTCGTGTGTCGACTTTATAGAATAATATATATTAGGATAACCGTATTCAACGAGTTTGTCAAGTACTGTATAGCCAATATTATTATTTTCTACGACCATCATCGCATTTCCAAATTCGCGCCCAACTTGATTGAGCATATTAGCATATAGGTCGGGAGTTAGTTTTCCTTGATATTCTCCAATGATTTCAAGTGTTTCAAGTTTGATAATGTGAAATGTAGAAAAGTCGGCGCCGTCGCCGCGAGATACGTCTACTACCATGAGATAGTTGCAAGTGGGATCAAATTCTTCCCAAATCCAGAAATTGCGATCAAATCCTGTTCGGTGCTTTGGTTCTTTAATGTTCGCGAATAGCCATTCCATACATTCGGGATCGATAACAGTTTCACCTGAAGTATTGAAGTTACATTGTAGCTCTTGTGCTATCTGCCGGTTGGACATGTTTTTGGTTTCTTTGGTATACCATTGTTCGTCGCGGTCAGGATGAACGTCCCATGGTAAAGTGGTGAGGTGAAAATTGTTTGCGCCCCCCTCCGCATCCGTGCATGTTTTGTGAAACCAATTTCCAACACCATTGGGCGTTGATAAAGCGATACACCGACCACCGGTGGATAGGGTGGGATAGAGACCAGTCCAGAGGTCGTCGAGCCCTTCGACGTGGGCGGCCTCATCAATAACTAAAAGAGACAATGCTTCCGAACGGCCTGCGTCCCCGGAAGTAGATACGGCCTTGATAGAGGAGCCGTTGGAAAGTTCAAACGAAGTACGGTTATCGACACTGATTGTTGAGATCTTGATCCATTCGGGCAATTGACGCATAATTCCTTTAACCTTTTTGACAAGGTTACCGGCTGTGGCAAACTTGGTTGCCATTACTAGAATGGACTTATCGCGGTGAAATAACATCAGCCAGACGACGTAACCGGCAGTTATGGTAGAAATACCAAGTTGGCGCGCCTTGAGAATGACATTAAAGCGATAGTCATTAAAGTCTTGCAAGAGATCGTCCTGAAACTCGTACGTATCAAAACTAATAAGCCCGTGCATCGGATGAGATATACGGGCGTAGGTCTTTAGAAAGTAGGAAGGGTCTTTACCACATTTGAGAATCTCTTGAACTTGCTGCTTCTTGTCTAATTGAAAACTCATTCATCATCTACGATTTCTATTGTTTCTTCAAGATCTAAAGGGGGCTCAGGTACGTTGTCTTCTTCTGCTTCCTCACAATCGGAGCCAGTCTCGACGAGAGTTGCTCTCGCAACTTCTTCCATAATAATCTCTTTAAGTCGGGCGATAGAAATCTTCATTAGTCCTTCTTCCTTGTGTCATTGGGAGGGCGGGTGCCCCATCCGCCTTGGTTGAGAAACTTTTCCCAGCTTTTTTCGACTGGTGCCATGTTCCCCGAATTATCATCATTCATGTCTTCGGAAAGTCCACCAATGCGATAGTGCTTCTTGGCAAGAACCCATGTGCGGATGCGAGAGGAGTTTTCGACACGAATGTCAACTTCTCCCTCTTCGGTCAAGGTGACCGAATTCCCCGTAATCTTTTTGTATTCCTTCTTGATCCATCCGGCGATATCTGAGAGGCGTTGATCGGTGTCCCCTTCAAAGTCAGACATGTAAACTTCCTTAAGTTTGATCTCTGACTGATAACTCAGGCACATCATATTGCCATAAAACTTGACATTAAAGCCATCCATCACGCGCTGATCGATAAGGGCGTCTCCCTCTTCTCGACGAAGGATCCCCGGCTTGTCGGGTTCGTAATCCTCCCCCAGAGCGCCGTCATATGAGTTTGCTGCTGCTTGGGCTAATCCTTGGACTATTTCGTAAACTGTTGCCATTATCCTTGCTCTCCTTGTCCTTGTTGGGTTGTTTGTTGGTTTCCGAGCGCTTTATCAATTTCAGCGACCAATTGTTCAAGACGTCGAGCAAGAGTACCGCTCAGAATGTTGCCGGCCTTTGCGGCTGCGGCCAATCTTTGAGAAACAGTAGCTATAGCGGCGCGCTCTTTGTCGTCAATGCCGCCTTGGCGCATTGCCACTCGTTGATCAGTGGCATGTTGGGCTATGCCGCCTGTACCCATCTTTTCGTCTTCAGTGCTTTCACTAAGGATGAGTTTGGTGATTTCTTCTTTGAGGAGTTGTCTCAAGTGCTTTTTAGTGATTTTCATTCGGTCTCCAACCTTTTAGCCATCTTTCTTCTCTGTCTTCGATATATTTGATGTAACACCGGTGGCAACATTCAAATTTTACTAGACAAACATCATCTGCTGCTTTTTTCGATATGGAAAAACACACCGGACAACGTTGTAAAGAATCTCTATTAAATAGTTTCTTGGAAACCTTTATACCATTAACATCAATTTTCTCTTGAAACGTTTCGTTCTGTGCTGTCTTCTCATACAAAGCTCGCATTTGCTCAAGATATTCTTTTTCTTTTGTCTCGTCCCAATTTGCGCGAGGATTCTGAATCGCTTCATCGCCATATTTTTCAGCAATGGCTTGTTCGATAGCGGCAATTTTATTGAGATCTTTATTCTTCATTGAACAATCTAGAGGCGGCATAAGTGCTCAAGATTCCTACCCCTACACCGGCGGCTGCCCACAGCCAATTATTGCGCGGAGATTGACTCAACAGAGACTTTCTAAGCTGCACGATTTCTGTATCCTTCTGCTGGATCAAAAGGGTACTCTCTTCATTTAAAGCGCTATACTTGATTTCCCAATCTCGAATTACCAGATCGTAGGCTGCAGCTTCTACTGAGATTTCATATTCAATCCGGGCGTTGCATGCAGCGTTGGCTGTTGCTTGGCGAGTCAAAATCTCGGCGAGGGCGGGAGGATCAAACAGGACGCCTTCAAACGGAGCGCATTGTTGTTCTCCCAAAAATGTAAATTGCCCTATTTCTTCGGCGTGGACTGGTGCGCCAAACATTACTAAGAGACTAAGGAACATAATCAAATCCGTATGTCAACATTATTGTCTCAGCTAGCTGAGTGGGATCTTGGGAGTACTGACGCCCGTATTCGGCGCGTTTGCTATTCCTTAATTCCTCCAAGGCTTCTTGGCTGCGCTGATAGTCATTCTCGATCTGTTCCATGACATCTTTGTAAGTCTGCAGTGATGCTTCTAATTCGCTTAGCTGCTGCGTATGAATAGCTTGCAGCCCTGCGATTTGGGCCTGAAGGGACTGTCGCGATGTTTCATAAGCGTTTTCGAGTTGCTTATAATCATAACGCATTTTACCCATTACCACAAGTGAAAGAAGGGCGATTAGTACACCCTTCCAATTCTTAATCAAAAACTGTATCGCTATTTTCTGCAGCGTCACTTAAGTCCCTTTAATCTTTCGACAATATCCACGGCGCCTTGAGTACCAATAAACACAGTGCTAATGATAACCCAGTCGCTGCTCGTTAAGTACCCCGCAAATGCTAATGAAGATGCAGTTATCCACACCAAAAGCTTACGCGAGGTAAGCTTAAGCAGCCATGTATCTAGAAAACCTTTATGTTGTGCCATTTTTTATCTCCTACAAAAACCATTTAGCTACAAGAACACCATCAAGCCAGACTAAGCCCATCAAGAGCCACCAACTCAGGCGCCCCGAACCGTCTTGAAGCTCGTTCCAGAGGGACCAGCCTGCATTCATGATCCCGTCCCATATATGTCCTAAAGCGGTAAGGGACCAATCCCACACTTTTCTTAATAAATTCATTTTATTTCCTCTTTGATTTTTTCTTTTTCTTGCCTTGCTTGGATACAATCGTATCAGCAATTCCATATGCATCGTCTTCATCAGTTCCAGATGCCATTAGCTCGTCTGCTTTCTTCTCTTTTGCTTTGTAAAAAGAGTCTTTATATTTCTTTTTCTCGGCTAAATATGCTTCTAATTCTTCTTCCAGTCCGTAGTCGCCTTCAATGTTTTCTCCGGCGGCATCAATCAACTGCGAGACCATCATGCCAAGTTCTTCAATGTCAGTTGGATCTTGAAAGTCTAAATCCATAACTAATTGCATAAGATCGCGCCGCACGGATTCTGGCTGCTTCGCAATTCCAGCAGCTGCTAGTTGTTGTGCTACCGGTGTCAAGTGGGCACCTATAGATTCGTGCAGCTTTGCAGCAATATAGGCACTATATTCTTCTTTGAACATGTTCAGAACCTTTTGCTTGAAAGAAGGCTTTTGGCGCTTTTCTCTATCCGCATCCGATTGTTTAAGGATGTTTACCATATTGGCAATTTCTTTCGGATCTTGGGCTGCCTCTTCGCCCTTTGCTTGCTTTATGATTATCCGTGCGAGGTCTTCATAGCCGCCTTCATCGCCGGCGACTCCGATTGGCATTGCGCGAGTGGGGCCGGCGGGGGCCATTGATTGTGTATCTCCACCGGGAGTCATTAATTGCGACATACTTGGTACACTAGATTTTGGTTCACGTACCTGGAGAACGGCGTTTTGGTCCATTCCTTCGCCGCCCTTCTTAGCTTGCATCGCCCGGATAAAATCTTCTATATTTTTATGCGCCTGCGCAGTTGCGGGGCCCGTGTCCTCATCGTCTTCGTCTCTCATACGTTGCAAATCTGCAGCAGTGAGCGCTTGTGCGTCGTTCAGTATTTGGACAAGCTCTTCATTGATAATTTCCATCAAGCGGAATTTGGTAATCTTCATTAGTGATCGGGCTCCAATCTAATAGGTGGAGAAGGTTGCGGTGGAATGCGGATTCCTTGATTAAGTAGATCTTGCATTTCGTTTAATCTCTCCTGAGTGTGGTGGTGGTCTTTCTTCATAGTAATAAGTATCATAATCGCTAAGATTAGCGCTAAGATACCTGGGCTCCAAAGTTTATTAACTATTCTTCGAAGCTTTTCAATCATTGTAGGCCGGCCCAGGTTAACATGGTGACTAGTACCAAAATTGTACCAAGGGCGATTCCGCCGCCAATAAGATCTTTCCACTTAATTCCGCGCCAGTCAAGCCAATCATTAAGTTTATTCCAAAGTTTCATTTGTTATTTTCCTTTGGGTAGCCCATTCATACATAGTATGGCAACAAGTCCAGGTACGTTATCATTAATATAAACGCCTGAAAAAAGTGTGTCCGTTCTGCCGCCAACATATCCAATCGCAGCATCCATGTGCTTGCTAATCTCTGGATCGTTTGCCATGGCAGACGAGACAACCAGAAGCAGTGCGCCTGTCTTTGGCTTTCCTTTCGCCGGGGGGCACGGTGAACGCTTCATGCAATTCTGAAGAATCATCGAACCCAGGTTGGGGGTGGCAGGATCCTTAACCATTGTCGAACCAATAAACATTCTTTGTGGCGTTCTCAAACATCTTTCGAGATCTTTTGAATCAAAAGATTGAATCGGTGACTTATCTGAAGACAGCTTTAATACTTGTGTCCACAGCTTTGCGAATGCAGTATTAGCGGACGGGAACAAGTTAAGCATTCCAACTTTGCCGCGGAGCAACTTAACTTGGCGCTCGTTATCTAATACAACGTGGGTGTGTTCTGAAACGTCA
>Ga0080013_1003723_pt1 | contig 15664 bp, 16 predicted proteins | sample ETNvirenome_6_85_FD_69236 | JGI IMG/M metagenome (GOLD analysis project Ga0080013, IMG submission 69236) | Marine viral communities from the Pacific Ocean - ETNP_6_85 (SPADES assembly) (version 2) | ecosystem: Environmental > Aquatic > Marine > Oceanic | place: Pacific Ocean | collected 2013-06-19
CATAATATATTCCTCCTAGAATTTTTATGTTTTTCTTGCTTGCGCAAGTTAGATTTGCTCTCACCACTGAGCGTAAGTTATGGTGTGATAAAGAAAATTTTAAAAGTTATCCTAGGAGGAACCCATCGTAACAGGTTGCAACAGGGCTTAAAAAGCCTTTCCTTCATAAGAGCATTATTAATTTTGCTCTTGTTTTGTGCTCTAAAAGTTAGAGCGGCGTAGTTTGTCAGCTACTTTACGACGATAAGCAGGGTTCTTATCGTACTCTGGAGATTCCATATCATGTTGAGCTTCAGCTTGGGAGCGATACCCTGCTTCAGCTTGAGAGATAGCATCTGCTTTGATTAAATTTGACGTAGGAGGCTGGGTGTTAGCATCATATCTTGCTTTGAGATTAGAAATAGCAAAGTTTACTTCTTCCACGGTCCCATTATCTACGATGTTATCAAATACTTTTACTTCTTGTGGAGTAAGGGAGTCTTGAGCCCATTTAGTCATCTGCTCATACCCATCTTTTCCACCAGCAGCTTCCATTAGACTGATTACTTCTTGTTCTTGTTTGAAAACCTGGAGCTCTGCATGTTCTTTTACAAGTTCTTTGGGGATTCCAAAACCCTCAAAGGCTTCAAGAACCTCATCTGTTAGTTCAGCAGGGTCATCTTGAAGAGATTCGATTGCCTTTGCTACAGCCAATTTATTATCATCTTCAGGGAGCGCTTCAAACTTTTCTCTAAGTTCATCTGAATCTTCTGAACTTTCTTTATTAGTTTCTGTAGACTCAGAATCAGTTGTGTCTTCATCTGCAGATACCTTTCCTTCAGTTTCCTTATCGGTAGTAACCGTTTTATCATTTGTTTCCTTTGGTTGTGAGAATTTTTTTTCTAATTCTCTGTAGGCTTTTTCAAGTTCGGCTTGATTGCTGAACTTTCCGAGGATTTTTTCTCCCTCTTCTTTGCCTTTTCCTCCAGCTGGATGCGGTGGAGTTGTTTGAGGTGGTTCTGGACTAGGAACCTTGGACATCCTATTAGCTTGTTCTTCTGAAATACCATGTTCTTCCATTTGTTCTGGTGTAAATGCGGAGGTAACTCCCCCGTTTGTATCAATCGTATGTTTATTATTTGTCATAGTTTATTTTGGAGTGGTCATCATCTCGGGGATGACCTTACCCGCGACATCAGCGGCAGTTTGATTCGCTAAGTCTTTTTCTGACTGCTCTTGTAAGAGCTGTTGTTCTTGCATAGCTTGCTGTTGCTCTGCTGCCATCTGCTCATCTGATTTCATTAGTTCAGGGGTACCGATAGCAGTAGCAAGTTGGGTTAAGAGAGCTTTCTGGTCTACAAGATGCATAAAGGCTTCGGGACTTATCTGCGCTCCCATCTGTGCAAACTGCATAATCCTCTCTAAATCGGAGTTTCGACCTAAAGCAGTGAGACCAGTAGAAATAATTAATTTTACTTTATCAGGTAGCTCTGGAACCTTGTTCTCAGTTGTTAAACGAGAAATAATTAGTTTTACTAGTGGAGCCATAAACTCAGAACTGAGCATAGCATACGTACCTGCTAGAATCTTCTCTAAAGAATTTACAATAGCATTAATTTCAGTAGCAGTTACAGCAGGTTGGGATGGCATTGCAGCCTCCAACAGATTAAAAGAATAAGATAATCTTTTTTCAATAATATTAGATGCACTGAAAGCAGTAGACAAGTCATTTCCCTTATCTGTTCTTAAAATACCTACATCTTCAACTCTACCGTTAATGACATCTCCATTTTCTGCTTTAGCAAGTGATTTAGCTCTGGTAGTAGAGGCAGGGTTTACCATAAAGACTGTCTTAGCAGAGATAGCAGCAGCTTCTACCAGAGCCTTTTGGAGAGCTTCTAGTGACTTTAGGTCACCAATAACTGATTCTACATAGCTACGACCCCAAGATTCCCCTGTAACCTTTGTAAGCCGTAATGCAAGCCAAGGAAGTTTACCTTTATCGTAGTATTCGTCAGTATTTTTTACTTTTTCCCCTTTGATTTCTTGCCATACGTAGTACTGACCGTCTTCTTGGAGCTGAACACATGTAAAAATTTTAATATTTTTCTCTACACCAAGCTCTTCTACATCCGAAGGGAGCTCAATATCAAGTGATTGAGCCACAACAGGAGATATTTGCTCAGATATAATAATATCCGTAAGATTCCCTTCAATATCCCGATGACAAACATAATCTTCGATAGAATAATTACGGATATTTCCATCAGGCTGTACATAAACAAGGGAATTACCTGAGATAATTAAATTTTTTAATACTTCGAAGATGCTAGTTCTAAGATTTTTATCTTCTAACTCCTCTAATACAGTCTTTTCAATTTTTGCAAGACTCGCATCTACTTCTTTTTTGATTTGTTCCCCTTGAGGACCAAAGGAATCAAACTCAGTATCGGATACAAGAAGCCTAAAAAAAGGAATATTATTAGGAAAAAGAGATAATAATAAATTACTGGAGAGATTAGTGACACCTCTAGCTCCAACAGATTGATATGGAACCTCGTAATCAGTAACACCAGAGTCATCCTCTGCTCTTACAACAAGAGGGAGCGTCAACTTGGCGCATTCTCTAGCTCTACGAATGAAAGGTTCTCTTTCTGCTTCTAATTTATTAAATCTTTCTTTGCTCATGATGCTTCCTATATGTTAGCACCTGAACCAATTCTTAGTCGCTTCTTGATAGACATTGGAATGCCACCTGTTGCTTCATAAGGATTGTCTGTTTGGAACGTAGAGGCTTCTGTTTTTTCTAATCCTTGAGCCTTCACGTTTTCCGCTCCTTCAGTTTCTCTCTTAGCTTTAGCTGAAGCTCTTTCAGCTTTTACTCTTTGGATTTTTTCTTTATCGTGCTGTCTTTTGCTACCATACGCATCCATTGCGAGGCTGATTCCCATAAGTACTGCTTCTACCATAATTTTCTCCTGTGGTTGTTGTTGGTGAAGATTGTTCTTTCTTCTAAAGGGCGTTATTCTCCTTGAGAGGGGTTTTTCTGCCTTTCATGCAGGTCTTCAAGGAACCTAATAACAGATAATTTACCAGAATCATACATGATTTCTGGAAGAGTGTTGTCAGGAGTGTACCCTACTTGAGGTAAAACCTCTTTTAAATACTCCACCAGAGCTTTACTAACCTTTGGTTCTTTTATTTCGCTTTTCATTTAAGCCTGGGATGCCTCCTACATCATAACATTGGTAATCTGAATCCCAATTTTTCTCTAAATCTAGCTCCTCTAGTATCTTATCGATATCTTTGATAGCATCTTGATGGAATTTTTTCTCTTGATTGTAGAAATGAACTACCTCAATGTAATTGCTTGTTTTCTTTTTATCATTCATAATTTATTTTTTTAAAATCCTCCTCTTTAGCCCCAAATCGCTCTGAAATGGTAATAACAACCTCGTCTGATTCGTAGTTCCTTCTGTGGGTACAATAAGAGTAACAGATTTGAGCATCATTGTAATAGCAAATACCTTCTAAAGCATCTTTGATTGCACCTGTCATTTGTTCGAGGTCTGCAACCCTTTTACCTTTAGTCTCAAATAAAGCTATAAAGGATATTGGTCCTTTCAGCTTTGTTACCACATGCTCTTGGGCTATTGCTTGAATAGCCTTCCTCTGGTTCATATAGTTCTTAGGAAGATAAGCTCTACCCTTGCCAAAGCGAGGTCTAGGCTTAGCTAAAATTTTAAAAGGAATTTTTATTTTCATAGCTTAGTGATAGATATAATCTGAATATCTGATATCATTTATATCTAGGTCTCCTAGTTCTGGGATATCAGGGAGAGAAAGATTATATTTTTTTTCTAATTGCTCCTTGAAAACCTGGAGAAGGTTAGGAGTAAAAATTTTAATAATACTTTCTCTGATGAGCTCATACACCAGATTGGACTCTGATGCTTTAAAGCTGATACAATCATGAACCAAAGAAACAGGAAGGGATGCTGGGTATTCATTCATAAATTCATATAGAATAGCAGCATCCAAGCCATGCACCACATTAGGCACAGCAGCATTTAGAGATTTACCTTTCATCAATCTTCCAGATTCTCTTTTCACATTGTATCTAGTATAGTAAGCAGTACCATGAAGAATAGTTTTTACCTGCTTTGATTTAGGGTATCGATAAGAAGAAATTAAATAAAATCCATTAGGAAGCAAAAGCTCTAAATCATAATTATTCTTATTCAGGATGGATGTTACTTCCTTTATCCAATCCATAGCATTAGTAGCACCTGAAACAAAGGATTGAATTGACTCGTTTACCCTATCTCCTAAATATTTTAATTTTCTTAAATCTACATTTAAATCATATTCTCGTACCCAGTCTTCAACATAGTTCTGTAGACCCCATCTAGAGAGAGAATATACGGTTGTCATTAGAGGTCTTTTTACTAAATCTCTTGTTTTTTTTCCTTTAAAAAAATCAATCCAAAATTGAGCATGCCCTGAGACTGGTTCTAAGCCACTCTGAGCGTCTTTCTCTATTATCTGTAGGAGGACACTAAAACAGCTACTATACGAATCAGAGGGCATTAGAGACCCATTAGAGACAACGTTAGTACTTCTAGCACCATTCCCATCTCTTAGGAGCATAGATAGTATCTGGAGACCACTAGAACTAGCATCTAGAGATAGTCTAAGACCTGATTCATAGTTATCAGGGTCTTTTAAATACCTGGATAAGTCAAAACAAAAAGAAAGAAATTGAAAAGGCTCATCTGCATCCTTCCATAGGTTAAGATGTTTCTTGGGATTCTTTGCAATCTTACATAATCTTATTTTATTTTTTTCTACCCATTCAAATCTGTCTTGATATGAACCTTTGATTCCCATTACATTAGCACCATGTACATAGTACCAGAACTTGTCATCAATATTTATTTTTTCTTTTGATTTAAATCTGAGCAGTGCTTTAGATAAGTCTGTTCCTTGAGGGTTGAGATAATCTCCTTGATAGTAAATCCTTCCCCTGGAATCTATGCATACAGGAAAATAGAAATGGTCTTCTTCTCTCATCTCCCTAGCTACCATCAGAGACCTAGCTGTATTGATTCTCTTAGACTGGATAGTCTTATTGGTACTTGATGCCAGATGCCATTTAGCTTTCCATGTTTTTTCTGCTTGAACAGAAGGAAGAACAGGTCTCTTAGGGTATTCAATAAGTGTGCTAGGTAAACCAGCACATGTCTTCTCCTCGGTATACATCTCCCAAGCTACATCCAATACATCAGTATCAATCTCATAGGGAACTGATTGTGTCTTATTAAGGATATTTATTATTTTTTTTATATTACCTTCTCTTCTTAGTGTCCTTAGCTGTCTTGCTGGAGGCTTTAGCAGAATGGGACTCTTAGACATCACATCAAATGCATAGCCTCCAATAAGATGTTCATCAATAGGAATAGGAAAATGAATAAGAGGCTTCTTTACAGGAGATAGATAACAAGCATTTCTGATGATACCATCTTGAAATCTAAAAAAATTATTAGTAGGAGACACAACACGGTATGTCCTCTTATTCTTTCTTATCTTAGAGACTTCAATGAGATTAGTAACTTCTTGTATAGCAATGAGAGCTATATGCCCTATCCTGGTCTTCTCAGCTTTAGAAAAAGAAATAAAATTATTTGCTTTGCGAAGCTCCTTAATAACCCTCTTTCTATTCCAAAAAGATGGCATCTCAATGAATTTAGCATTGTGTTCTACTTCAACCAGGGCTCCAATCTTATAAGATAAAGAAAAAAAACTAGAATCTGGCTCAATATAGTTAACAACTGTTGATAATCCAATAAAAGCCAGAACTTCTGGTGTAACATAGCCATTTATGTGAGGTACAGAGTTGAGTAAAAGAAATTTAATTTTTTTAGCAACATCATCCAGGTAAACCTGCAAGACTTGAGCTCCCCAATCTGAGAGATTGTTGAGACTATACTTTTGGAACTGTTCTAAGCTGTGTTGATAGCGTTGATATCCTAAATCAACAAGCTGCTTCTCTTCTGGTGTTACAATTGTCATGGGGTACGAAAGCTCTGGTGATATTCAGGGTGTTGCCAAGAGCATTAATTAAATTTTGTTCCTCATATCGAAGGCGTGAGGTTTCTGCGTATTTAACAAAAACAAAAAAAGGAAAACCAGATTCATTATATCTCTGTTGGAGATTAGGATTCGTATGAGTTCCCTTGCGAAGCTCGTAGAAATGCTGATTCTTTCTTTGACAGAGATTAGATGAGCTCCCAACATAGATTCCACTGTCCTTAAACACAAGCATATAGATTCCTTGTGATTCCTGTGTCTGCCAATCCTTATTTCTGCATCGAATACAGGTTTTAACCAAGATTTTATTATTTTTTTTTGATTCAAAGTCAATTAAAGGCTTGCGGCAACGGCAATTAGAGCAGATTTTTATTTCTTTTTCCTTTTCCATATAGTTATGTAGTATAGCTGAGCCCAGGTAGCTAAAAAAAAATAAAAGAGAGTCAACTTAGCTCATTAGAACTGCTAAGATTAAATATGTTAGCAGAAATGAGATTAAGAACTCAATTAGAACTCTTGATTCTTGAGATTCTTTATTCACTTAAACAAAAGCTTGGCTGAAAGGTAGTCCCTAAATCAACAGGGCAGGATAGATAAGCAGGCTCATAAGCTTTGTAGGTTGTTTTAACAGCTTCTTTGTGTGTGAACCTTACGTTATACTTATCTTGGATTGATTCTGTTAGAAGGACTGTATTACGTGTCTGCTTGGATGTAAATGCTAAGCAGTCATGGATTGAAACAAAGGGTTGATTACATTGTTCTGCAAGGTCTGTTATTACTTCTAATTCCATAGCTGTTAGTAAGGTTCTCATATAGAGTTTATTGAATTTAATTCTTTTTCCTTTCTCTGTTAGTTTACTATGGGTCTTTGAGAATCTATTGTAGTTGGTGGTATGGTATTCTTTATACTCTGGTGTATTGGTTATCTTTTTCATCATCTTCTTATACCCCGAATCTTTTTGTACCCAGCTATCTCTCACGCCGAAAAGAGTTTTAAACAGCTCTCTTTTCATCTCTTGTCTAGTCTTTCCCTCTTTCTTAGCCAGGAACTCATAAATGTCCTTCCCTGAAGCTAACAAGTTGTCTATCTTGCGGGTGAAGTCAGATACTCCAGCTTCTCTCTTGATTAGATTACTCAGAAATACTACTTGAGAAGCGTGTAAGTCGGTCTCATAAGGTAATAATTTATTCCTTTGACTCTTCTTAAGGTTGGTGAATGGATGAAATACCCTATTATCAGAAAATGTAGTGTGTAATAAGAGCCAATCCTTACTGCTGATAGAGAGTGAACTACTAGGGTAGGAGGAGCTACCTATAAGAGATACTAATGTATCCTCTTGTGATAGATACAGACTATACCCAAGAGCTCTCTTCTTGGATTGATTACTTCTCTTAACATATTTAATATAATCTTTTTGTTCCTTTTCCGTAGACTCAAACAGGTTAGGGTACTCCTTTTTAATCTCCTCTAAATCCTTGTAGTTCCTAGATACGTAGAGCTGGTCTGTGCCGTATCTGTTAGGCTCTACTCTTGTCTCAAACAGCTCTCCCAGGTAATAGTTAAGAACCATTTGAGCATCCTTCACAGTATACCGACACCACTTACCCTCGGTATCTCTGTATTTCTGGGGAAGAAGGAAGGCAGCCCTTACCCAGCCAATAGGGAGCATCTGATATCCCTTTAAGGATTTAAACACATTCTCTTGACTGATAACAGCATCTGCGCAGGAGACTTTCCCCATGTAAACCATCTGGAGGAATCCCTGTATCGCTTCTTTATTGAATTTGATGTCTTGCATACTTTATTATAGTCCCCCTTGTGTTTATTGTATCATTTATCTGGTACTAATTGAACTACTAGGATAGGATAGGTGAGAGATACTCTTCTCCTCTCTCTAGTATATAGTATACCTAGTGGTTCAATAGTGTTAATTTAATAGGAATAAGTTATCCTTTCTAAAGGGCGTTCTAAAAGATTTGAGGAGGGTACTGTTCTTCTAGGTGTCGCCTCAGCTGTTCCTCAGTCAGAGGTTGCTGTCTCCCTGTTAGGTCTTCCTTAGGAATAAGTATTGCCACTGTATTAGGCGGAACCACGATGTACGTGGCTTTGTCTACGTCGGTGCTACAGGAAGCTAAAAAAAATAATAATAAGATGTATTTCATGGTTGTTTGTTTGGGTTAAAAAAAATAAAAACTAGCGCTGTATCCATTTGTGCTTGATATCAAACCCAGTTATTTCCGCGAGCTCTGCTTCCATTCTATCCATATACTCTTTCCCTTTGGCTCGGTCCACATTTACAGCTATCTCTTCTTGCAAGTACTGAACTCCCATAGCTAAAGCATCTAACCTGTCATCATGCTTTAAGCAGTTGCGTTCTAAAGTAATGTTACAAAACTGGGACATAAATTTCTCATCAACAAGCAGGCTCCTCTTACAGACTAGCTTTTGCTGATTAAGGATTGGTTCCAACGTATCTATGATTCTTTTTTCCTTTTGAACGTAGTTCTTGATAGGTGTTATTGGGTAAGGTAAGTTCGGCTGGAGTAGGTTCATTATAATGCTATCTCCAAAGTTAGTCTCTACTAAGATTTCGTTTACCCTATACTCCTCCGCCAAAAGCTTTATATCTTCAACTCGGTTCTTATCGAAACCGTCCCAACCACCCATCCCCAGAACGAAGATGAAGCTGTTACGTGTTCCTAAAACACACCAAGCGAACTCATCAGAGCCTGACCCAGCAGGGTCTAACACAAGAATCTTCTTAGTGTAGGGGACCTCGTAACCTTTGGCTCTTGATTGTCTTGGTCCATCATCACCCTTAGCTTCTCGAACGAATTGCTTTAACTTTTCAGGGTGTTGAAGGTACTCTTCCTGACATTGTTCTTTCGTAAAATATTCATTTATAATAAGGTCAGAGATGTGAAGAGGGAATTTGGTTCTGTCTGTCAGCGCTGTGTTAAGCATCCATTGTAATTGAAATGCTGTTTCCCCGATGGCTTTTCTTCTCTTCTCTACGTCTTTGTTTTTAAAGCGTTTAGGCTCAATATTGGTCCCTTTTGGGGTAAAAATAGGGAATTTATACACTTTATAGCCCTTATTAGGGAGTGAATTGTAAACGCTGGAAGAGCTGTGAGGGGTGGCTAAATAGTATATTGTCCCACCTGGCAAAAGGATGGATTCAAACTCATTGCTTAGATGGACAATCTTCTGCCTAGCTTCAGCTGACATAGAGTTCGTACTAATCTCAATATCGTCAGCTATAATCTTTGTAGCACGGGAGCCTGTAATCTGTCCAGTTAACCCTTTGGCTTCCAAGGAAGGGGTTTGGCTGGGCAAACACCCAGCAACGTCAAAAGAAAAAGATAAATTTCTTTGCTCTGAGCTTGGGGACATATGAGAAAGGAAGGGACAAGCTTTTATTGTGCTTTTGCAGAACATAACAAACTCACTTGCTCTCTTGGCTGTGGCAGAGATAACCAAAATCTTCTCCTCAGGTTCCCAGTAGAGACTATAGAGAGCAAAAAGTGCTGCAAGATGACTTTTACCACAACCACGAAATGCTTGGATGCAAAGCCTTTTGGTATTTCCCTGTAATAAGGTTGCAATCTTGTCCTGTAATTTGGTAGGCTTCGGTAGCCCTAAGTACTTATGAGCCAAAAAAATAAAATTTCTAAAATCTTTTAGCTCTTTTATCTGTGTCATAATTCCTCCATGTTAGTAGTTTCCCAAGTAATGTAATGTTTATAATAATATTCATCATTATCTGAAATCAGAAGATGGATAAAGCATTGAACATTATTCACCTTTGTAAGGCAAGTGTGATATAAAATCATCTATGGTCTCCGCTACAACATTTCCCTTAGCTTCTTCGTCCAAATCGTAAGTTTTAATAAACTCTAAAGCAATTTTGAGAGTTGTATCCTTACAGTCTGGGTCTTTTAGCTTGGTTTTGAGTTGTTTTAACAACAAATCATATAGTACTGTACAATCTTTTTTATTTTTCATTTTTTTATGCTCCAACGGTTGCTGTGCCACCCATGAAATACCAATTACCATTAGTAAATAGTAAGTGTGCGGAATCCCCTTCTTCATCAAATGTGATTGTGGTGCCGTTGCCTAAATTATCGGGTGTAAGTGTTGCGTCACCACCATCTGAGGTCATCACTAAGTAAAGTTTTTGTTGGTCTGCCCCATCGAGAAGAGTTAAAGCATTTGTCCCAGTTGATTCGATGTGTATAGTGTCTACACCTAATGCTAAATCTATGCCCCCAGCCCCAGTTCTTGTTTGGTAAGGGGTTTCTGAAAACCCGTGAGCAACGTAATTATTTGTACCGTTCAAAAGATAGGGTTTACCTGTAAGGTTAAAGTTTGGACCTGCGTAAGTTGTAACCCCTGGGTTAACCCTAAGAGGGTTGTCGTAGTCCGCAGACTCGGCAGCCTCACTCTTAAAGGTGTTCCCCCAACAATAGAGGGTTGGGGTGCTATAATCGGCTGTAACATACGCATAAAACTTTGTCCTGGAATCTGTGTCTGGTAAGCCCCCACTATTAAGAACGCAATCAATCAACATATTACCACAAACATGAAGAACTTCACTCGCTTTTGGGGAAAGCTGTAGCCCGTTGTAGTCAACATCTTCAATGCTATTGTGGGAAATCTGACCACTTACAGAGTCCCCATAGATTCCATACCCTTTAACGTCAGAAACGGTGTTACCTTCACATACTCCTTGGAACTGGGTGAGTGAGATTCCTCTAGAGCCCGCTTCCTCCAGCTCCAGTATGACATTATTCCTAACAACACAAGTCTTCCCGAAAGTACGGTTGTCGTCTTTATCCCCAATAATTTCTACACCGTGAATATCTGCATTAATAACTGTATTGCCTTTAACAACACAATTTTCAATAGTTTCATCATCGAAAAGGGCATTATCTCGTATCTGAACTTTAATGCCTGTAGCTGCACAGTTTCTTACCGTGTTCCCTGATATGTCTGTATTGTTTGTTGGGTTGCAATAAATGCCATGTTGTCCTGGGATATCGTGGACGTAGTTATCCGATATATGGTAACTTCCAGCGAGGTTAGCTGCAGCAAAAATACCAAAGCAGTGGTCGGATACATCGTTGTCTTTAATTGTAATATCCAGATAATCATAAGTATCCACAGACCCAATAGCAGCATCGAAAGTGTTATCAAGAGGGTCAATTTCGTCTGTCCCCACTCCTCGAACGGTGTTATTGGATATATTTATATCTTGACAGACTGTTTCACCTCCTCCAGTGGTCATCCACCGAATACCTCCCCCTGCATGGTTGGTAAGGAAGTTATGGTGAACCCTGACATTAATTGAATCAGCAATATAAATGCCAGCAACGCCGTTAAAAGAAGTGGATGTGTCAATAGTTTCGTCGCCTTTCCCTCTAAGCTCAAACCCAAACACCTCTACATTGTAAACATTACTCAAATGGAATGTCTTTGTAAGTGTGGTGTTTTGTGTAATTTTACAGCCGTTACCGTTTAAGGTAAGGTTGTCTTTACTAGTAATGGTTAGAGCGGAACTTACCTTGTATGTGCCAGGAGCAAACCTTACTTCTGCAAACTCTCCAGCAGCATCAATAGCAGCCTGAATAGCTGCAGTATCATCAGTAACCCCGTTTCCAGTAGCTCCAAAGTCTATTACGTTTAAAGGTGCGCCTTTAATTAATTGATATCTAGTTTCAGTCATTTCTTATGCTCCTAGCTGTTATCGCTGTAACTTTTTAAGTACCATTTGGAGTCAACACGTACCCATATTGTAATATCCCCATTTGCGGTTACAATGTCAGAACTACCCCCAACCAGGTTAGTAGATGTCACATCAAAAGTGATAGCTCCTTTAGATAGGACTAAAATTTCTTGTCCTTCGATACCATCATCAAAATCAGTAATGGTTACTAGCGTTGTATTTGTTTTAAAGTTTCGACCTCCTCCAACAGAAGGCGTAGCATCTTCATCAGTGAATGTAGTAAAGTCCCCACTTTTAATTAATGAAAGTCTACCTTCCGTCTCTGAAAGGATTTCATAAACGTTAATCTTCTCTGAATTTGAAATATTCGTATCCAAGGAGCTAAAGTAATTACCAGAAACCTTCAGTCCTCTTTGAGTTGTATCCTCCAAGTCTATCCCAATGGTGCTTCCAGGAGGTGAAGCATCCTCAGTAAAATAACAACCTTCGATTGTTTTTCCGTGATTATAATAGCCCCCGTAACTTTTAATTCCAGCAACAAGAATATTAGCAAACTTGCAGTTTTTAATGTTAGTAATAACATGTAGACCATTTGTATCTTGGTCAGCCGCCATTCCTAGTTGCAGGTGGGTGTCGTTCCCAGAAAACCAAGACCCTTCGATATTTGTAGCTTGTGCGCCGTTTCTAACCACCATACCGACTCCTGTGTTAGACCCATCATTAACGTTTTCTACATAAGACCCGTGCCAGTTTACGTTTTTTGCCCCTGACCCTATTAAAACCCCATAAGTACTTGATGTAGATGCCTGACACCCATAACAATCAATAGTTGTGATAATTGCTCCACTCCCATACGTGCTATGTCCTATTTCCCAACCCTTATCAAAATCTTTTGTATTTACGTTAGTAAGTATAATATTTCCGCCACCAACATCAGCTGCCAAGGTTCGGATAACCAAGCCTGTATCGGATGTGTCGTTTCCTGCGCCCTGAATATAAACATCCCTCCACGAGTTTACCCAGGGACTTTCGTTTAAAACACCTGAGCCCGTGCCCTCCTGAATGAGAGAAACCCTGTTTAAGGCGGTCATGTGATTTGTGAAATACATTTTAAAAATTTGGGTAGTGTTTGTGCACACAACAGTTAAATCTTCTAAACTGAACCAATTAGTCCTGTAACCTACATCTGAGCCATCTAATTCTAAAGCTGGTCCAGTTGAATCCGTGGACTCTAAAACAGTACGGGACTCTGCTGAATGAGCAATGTTCCACCTAGCTACTGCGCCTGCGCCACGGATTGAGAGTTTACCTTCAAGCCCGTCAGTTTGAGGAAACCCTGGGTTATTCGTTACATCATAGTGAAAATAAAGTTTTGTGAATTTATAATGCCCCTCTGGGATGTATATCTCCCTACCGTCTGTAGCACCCGTATTAATAGCATCCTGAATAGCAGCTGTATCGTCTGTGGTGCCATCTCCAGTAGCGCCAAAGTCCTTTACGTTTATAGGTGAGCCTGTAATTACTCGATATTTAGTTTCAGTCATTTCTTGCTCTCCATTTCTTGACTAGTCTCTTGATTCCACTGGGGTTCGGGAGAAGCCAGAGCAAGGCACCTAGGAAGGCTAAACTCCACGCATTGTTAATAAGTACCTCTAAAAAAGAAAATGCGTTAGATGAGCTCGTAGCACCGTCTACGACGATGTTGGGTTCTGAGTCTAGAACCATAGTTGTAACAGCTCCCGTGGCTACTCCAGCCAGCCCAGCCTCTAGAGGTGTCATGGAACACGTTAATAAGACTAGAGCGCCTATTGCTATTAGCCCTATTCTTTTAATTTTACTTGTATTCATATTTAGTTATTTGCAAACACGACTAAGTATAAGCCGTCAATATCGTCTGTTACGCCAGTTGCGCTTATTACTTTTACGTCAACATATGTCGCTGTTGTCGCCGTAACGTAACCTACCCTGATTGCCGTTGGAGACTGTCGCCAAGTAAGTATGGGAACATAGTTGTTTAATTCTAATCCTAAACCAGCGGAGAAAGTAAATCTCCATTCACCTGTGTCTTCATTGGTGACCGAAGCAATATTGAAGCTATTGTGGACCGTAGGGGAGCCGTCGCTATCGTTGATTTCTACGGACGCATATGCTTTAGCAAGGGTATCCTTGAAAGCGTTTGTTGTCATTTCTGTTGAGTTTCGTTGTAGTGCCATTTTATTTTATCCTGTAACTTTGAAGAAGATTTTATCTGGGTCGGTGTATGTCCCGTTAGCGCTAACCACCCAAATTATCGCTTTGGTGACCGATGATGTCTGAAATACACAGTTAAGCTTTTGAGAGCTATCCTTAATAAATGCCATAGGAACCCCATAATCAAAGTCTAATTCCTCCTCGTAAGTAATTGTGTATTTCCCAGCGTCGTCCCTCACAACGGTGTCTATATTATACGAACCATCCGCCTGTACAGGAGGAGTCGTCCCCGTAAAACTGCATTTAGCAAGAACAGCGTACATCAAGTCATCTCCCGTGTAGATTGTTCCATTTGCGTAGCAAGAATCTCCAGATGCAGGGGAAGCTACCTCAATTTGGTACTCGCCCAGGTCCCCTCTATGGATTAAACCTCTTACCTTTTGTCCAGTCCCTGTGAGACCTACCCCAAACCCCGCTCCATCAGTAATACATCCATTTACGTTTACATCCTCAGGAGGATAATCCGTTCCAAACGTCAAACTTGGCTCATCATCCCACGCTGCACTATAGAAATAACAATTAGAAAAATTAAGCACATCTGCTGTATTCACTCTACAGCCTGCGTGACCAGTAACGGTGTCGAGGGAGCGAAAACTACAATTAGAAATGTTGATTCTCTTCGGGGTATAATCCTCAGGAGGCTCTTCCAATACAGTACAAGTAATAGCCATTCCTCTTCTGTCAGCCGATTCAAAATAACAATTAGTAATTTGTGCATCATGGAAATTGTTAATAAGCTCACAGGCATTTTTCTCGGTCCCTCTAGTTACGAATCTACAATTAGAAACCTGATATCCAAATGCTTCTTGGTCGTCGTCGTCTACATCAATAGTTCTAGAACCAATAACAAAAGCCTGTCCCCCATCCTCATCAACTTCAACCAAGCAATTACTAATGCTAACTCCTCTGCAATTCGTTACTTGAAGACCTACTCCGTTCCCGTTTCCGTTAGGATGATTTGAAATGTTCTGGAGAATACAATTAGACACTACAGCCCTGTGGAAAGTAACTAAGGTAATGCCTTGCTCTCCAGTTCCGTTAATATGAACATTGTGAATCAAAACACCTCCTGTAGTATCCTCAGGGGGGTCTAGCGCAGTGTTTATTCTGTGTACTTTAATACCTCCTTGGGGAACATCTTCAATCCAAATATTGTCAATAATTGCATCCTCGCAATTATCATGTACTCTTACTGCGTTTTCTCCTGTTGCGGGAGTTCCTACGATGACATCTGCTCCCTTTACTCTTAGATTGGTAAGCCTACACCCTACTGTATCAGCAGCGGCATCCCCCATGTAAACTCCCCTTTCAACGTGGTTTAGCTCAATTACAGAGTCATACCCTGTACCATAAAGAGTAGTTTTGCTTCCTACATAGATAGTGTCGGTTACCTTATAAGTACCTTTTGGCATGAATACAGTCCCTCCCCCTGCGTCTTTAGCTTCGGTTAAGGCATCCTGAATAGCTGTAGTATCATCTGTAGAGCCATCGCCAACAGCTCCAAAGTCGAGCACGTTCCAATGGTATTCTGATAATCTATCAGCCATAGGACGGAGAATTGTTGTTCCTGTTGCGGCTATAGAATAATCAGTAAAGCCTCTCTGAACACCAAAGTTAGT
>Ga0080013_1003724_pt1 | contig 15660 bp, 23 predicted proteins | sample ETNvirenome_6_85_FD_69236 | JGI IMG/M metagenome (GOLD analysis project Ga0080013, IMG submission 69236) | Marine viral communities from the Pacific Ocean - ETNP_6_85 (SPADES assembly) (version 2) | ecosystem: Environmental > Aquatic > Marine > Oceanic | place: Pacific Ocean | collected 2013-06-19
AACACTAATGTTAGGCCAATAGTTAAAAGATAATAAGTTGGTATTAATAATAAAATCATCATATCCATCACTTCTTAAAATAATTTGTTCACTATTTTCTATATCTTCTCTACTAACATCAGCAATGCTATTAAAATAAATTCTAAAATTATCACTATTGTAATTTCTATAATTTACAACTAATGGTTCAGCAGCTAACATTTCCTCAGTATCTGGATTTTGTTCCCTTAAGGAAGTTAATGTTTTTATTTGTTTTGATGTTACTGTAATCTTCATAGTAATAAATATTTGAAAGATGAGACAATTTTACTATAATTATAACATGATAAAAACTATTGTCCATTATTCCGATTTACACCTTAAACTTTATAAACACCATCAGCGTGATAAAAATATATTAAAAACAGCATTAAATGAATGGAAAAAGATAAATCCAGATAGAATTGTGTTCACTGGAGACCTAGTACATTCAAAAAATCAAATGACACCCGAGCTAATAAGATTACTAAGTTGGTGGATGACAGAGACAGCAAAAATATGCCCAAACGTATACTTAATTGGGAATCATGATTTTTTAGAAAACAACCAAGACAGACTAGACGCGATAACACCTATAGTGGAGAATTTAAACAACCCAAACATTACCTATTATAAAGATATGGGTTGTTATGAAGACGATAATGTCTTATGGTGTGTGTATTCTCTAGTCCAAGAAAATGAAAAGCCAGAAATATCAGATACAGATAAAATTAAAATAGGATTATTCCACGGACCTATAGTTGGACTAAAAACAGACATAGGGTTCCAATTCGAAGAAGGATACAACGCTGAAATATTTGATGGTTGTGATGTGGTATTGGCAGGTGATATTCATAAAAGACAAATATTTGATATACCTAATGGAAAAAAAGCCTACATGATAGGGTCAACTATTTGTCAAAATTATGGAGAAAATATAAAAAATCATGGTTACGGTGTTTTAAATTTAGAAGATTTTTCATATACTTTTAAAGACTTAGAAAACCCACAACCGTTTCTAAGTTTTAAAATAACAGATATAACAGATATTGAAAAAGAAAAAGAAATTTTAACAAATGATTGAATTACCAAAAAAATTAAAAGAAGATATTGAAGCTTATTGTAAGTTAAATGAAGTAGAAGACATAAGTGAATTTACAATGAAATGTACAAAAGATGGCCTAACCTTAGACAAATACGGAGTCTCACCCTTTTTACCTAAATCACAGATACAAGAAGTTCCTGTGGAAAAAGAAATAGTTAAGGAAGTAATAAAAGAAATACCAGTTGAAAAGGAAGTTATTGTAGAAAAAATTATTACAAAGGAGGTAAAGGACCAACACCTAATTGAAGAAAATGAAAGACTCAAAAAAGAATTAAAAGAAAAAGATATGTTAATACAAGAACAAAAAATTAAAATGGAAGAAATGGAAGACGTACTAGAGCACTTCAAAAAAGTTACAGTCAATAGAAGAGCTAAGTACCTAAAAACATCAAACTTAAACGACACTTATATAGATTAATTATGGAAACACTTATTTGGATTTTAGCAGCATATGGAATGGCTCAAATAATAGTATTTGGTAGCATATTTCAGAATTTAAGAGAATGGTTAATAAGAAACTCAACATTTTTTGGGGACCTAGTACAATGTATGATGTGTACATCTACTTGGGTTGGATTTTTCTTTTCGATAGCATTTTTCTCACCAACAGTAAACATGGCAATAATACCATACACTAATATATTTTTCGATGGTATGTTAGCAAGTGGGTCGGTATGGGCAATCAATGCTTTGGTAGAATGGTTTGAAAAAAACGTACCACATGAAGAATAGAAAGTACCTACCGACGTTATCTGAACTTATAGACAGACTATCTATAGTTCAACTAAAGGAAGTGTTCATTACGGAACATAAAGAGGAGTATGCAAAAGAAATTGAAGATATTATGCATGATATAGATTTAGAACTTGGTAGAGAAGGACCAGACGCAGAATTTATGAGAGTGGTAATAGTATTAGCTCAAATGAATTTACATATCTGGCATAATGAATCAAACTATAGAAAAGGAATTAAAGATGGGAATAATCTTGAATTAACTCATGGGTTAAACGGTATTAGAAATACCGCCAAAAATATGATTCAAGAAAAAGTTGGAGGTAGAAAAGATTACAAAATAGATTGCTTAGCAGCAGAATTTAAAGATTGGGAAATATCGTGGAAGAAAAAATAATTTGGACTAATGGGTGTTTTGACATAATACATAGAGGCCATATAGAACTATTTGAATACGCAAAAGGTCTAGGCTCAAAATTATATGTCGGAATAGATTCCGATGAAAAAGTAAAAAAGGATAAAGGAGAAGGTAGGCCTTTTAATAAATTGATAGATAGGATTAAGGTTTTAGAATCTATAAAGTATATTGATAAAGTAATTTCTTTTGATAGTACGGAAGGGTTAGAAAACTTAGTAAAAAAACATAAACCACATGTTCTAATAGTCGGGTCAGACTGGAAAAATAAAACCGTAGTTGGTGAAGAGTACGCACAACATGTTAGATTTTTTGATAGAATAGGGGAACATGCAACAACAAAAATACTAGAATGGACAAACGACCAAAAATAATAAGTGGTACAGTTGTATCAAAAGGATGGGGAAGAGAAATACATATAGCCAACAATGATGAGTATTGTGGCAAGTTATTAATATTCAAAAAAGGTAAAAAGTTTTCTATGCGTTATCATGTAGAGAAATATGAAACATGGTATGTACAAGAAGGGTCATTTACATTTACTTGGATAGACCCGGAAACCGCAGACACTCATATTGAAAGACTTGGTAGGTGTGATGTAGTAACCATATATCAAGGAATAGCACATCAATTAAAAGCATTAGAAGATAGTATTATATTTGAGGTATCCACACCAGATAAGGTTGAGGATTCATATAGAATATTAAAAGGAGATAGCCAAAAATGAAAATAGATAAATTAAAAAATCCATTTATTAGAGTTATTTGGGAAGACACCCCGGGAAATTTCACAAAAGAAAGACTGAGAAGAGTAAAAGCCTATTTCCAGAAGAAGTACAATTCAAAAAATATTACAGTAGTAACAAAATCACAATCTATTGACGGAGAAGAACTTAAGTTAGGGCTAGACACCAATATAATGGATGCTAATTATCAGAAAACCCTTCTAAAAGAATTTATAAAGGTAGAGAAGATAGATGTTAAATGGGCAAATCTATCACAACTGGATGATAAGGTTAATACCAAATTAGACGAAATAGGTAAATTACATAATGTCTATAGGGCTTTAAAAATTAAAAAAATAACATTCTCGAACTTTTTATCATTCGGTGATGATAATAATTTAGAATTTGATAATCTTAATGGTATAACTGTTATTGATTCTGACCCACCTAATTATGGTGGTAAAACAGTATTGGCTGTTGACTTATTATTGTTCTTATTTTTTAATGCCACCACCAAAACAACCAGAGCTGAAGAAATCTTTAATAAATTTAGAGATAAAAATGAAGTTTTTGTACAAGGAGATGTTGAGATTGATAGTGATAGCTATGTTATTCTTAGAAAAATAATTAGAAAGAAAACAAAAAAGGGGGACTGGGGTGTAAAGACAAGTTTAGATTTCTTTAAAAAACTTAAAGATGGTAGTTTACAAAATTTCACTGGTGAACAAAGAAGGGAGACAGAGAAATTTATAAAAGAAGCTATAGGTAATGTTGATGATTTTCTATTAACTATTTTAACAACAGGTTCTAATTTGGAATCTTTGATTGAGGCAAAAGCAACGGAAAGAGGTAATATTTTTTATAGATTTATAGGTTTAGAACTATTGAGAGAAAAAGAAAAAGTATGTAAAAATTTATATAATACATGGGCACGCACCTTAATTTCAAATACACACGATATCGAAACTCTTAAACAAGAAAGCGAAGAGTTAGAGACTGAGATAAAGAGAACTAATAAAACTCTACTGGTTATAGAACAAACACTAGAACATGTAGATAAGGAAATAAAAAATTTAGAAGAAGAGAAGGATAATATTTTATCTTCTAAATATTCTGATATAGATGAAGATGTCGTAAAGTTAGATTATAACTCCATAATCCAAGAAATTGGAAGACTAGACGGCCTTATAGATGAGAAAAATAAAGAAAAAGATTCTCTAATAGTTAAAGAACCTAGCAGTTATATAAACACAATAGAGTTAGAACAAAAAAGAGAATTAGTTAATAATAAAAAACTTGAATTTGGTATTCTTAATAATGAAATATCTTCTAAAGAAAAGAATATAACGGATTTACAAAATTCTGAAATATGTCCAGTTTGTAAAAGAGATTTGGATGATGTGGACCACACAAAAGAAATAGGGCAACTTCAAAAAGAATTAGAAAAGAGAAAAGATAGGTTAAGTAAGATTGAAGAAGAGTTACAAGAAAAAGATGTTAGATTAAAGACTTTGGAGGTATTAAAAGAAGAATTAGATTTGTATGATAAGAATAAATTAATAAAAGAAAAAAAAGTATTGGAGATAGAGTCTCTTGAGAACTTACGGAAAGACAAAAAGACATTAACAGTAAAATATGAATCAAATAAGAAAAAGATAGAATATAATAAAAAGGTGGAAACAAAGAAATTAAAAATCCAATCCCAACTTGACGGTAGTAAGATAAGTAAAGATAATACTTTGGATAATAAGAATAATATTAAAATTAAATATGAACATAATAAAAGAACTTTACAAGAAAATTTACAAAAAATAGAATCAATAAGAAAGGAAGAACAAATACAAAGAATTTTTAAAACTTATTTGACAGCTTTTGGTAAGAATGGAATCCCTAAGGTTATTTTAAAGAGTTTAATGCCCGTTATAAATAACGAGTTAAGTCATTTATTGTCTGAAGATTCTACATTTGATTTAGAGGTAAAGGTAGATGAGAAAAATGAAATAGACTTTTTGATGATAGATAAAGAAACACACATTTCTAAACCACTATCATCTGGCTCAGGATATGAGAAGACTATTTCTTCTTTAGCATTAAGGGCAATACTTAGTAAATTTTCTTCTCTACCAAAACCTAATATTACCGTATTTGATGAGGTGTTTGGTAAAGTTTCTCATGAAAATTTACCTTTAGTAAAAGATTTCTTTTTAAAGTTAAAGGAGTATTTTGATTGTGTATTTTTAATAACACATAATCCTTTAGTTACAGAATGGGGAGATAACTTAATTACAGTTAAAAAAAATAATAATGTTTCTAAACTATAATATTTATTAATATGAGAAAGGCGAGAGTTAAGAAATATCTACTATTCATGTTTGGAGCGTGGATTAAACTAGAGGATAATGTGGAACTATACCAACACATTAAAGATGTTTTAGAGACTATTCTAGTTAGACCACACTTATCCTTTGTAACTGGAGAACATACATTAATAGCGTGTATAGAATCTAAGGCCTCATTTGATGAGATAAAAAATTTATTAGAAGAATTTCTAAAACCAGAAGTGCCAGCTTATTTTCTAATGCCTAAACCTAGAAAATTAAGTTATAGATTAAACCCACTCCTGGAAAATCATTTATTTAATGAAGGAAATGGTAAACCAAATGATATGCCATCTCCAAAAATGATGGAAGAACTAATGGATTACTTTAAAAAAAGAGCTTTAGAGAATTTAGATTTTCTTAAACACAATATGGATTTATCTTCTATAAAAGAAGCGTATGCCCCCCACATGTATAATGAAACAATAGATGAAATTCTTGACATTGACATTATTTTAGATAAAATTAATGAAAAGGGGTTGGAGAGTTTAACAATAAATGAAAAAGAATTTTTAGATAAACAAAAAAAATAAAAAGTAATGAAAATAGTATTATATACGGAAATGGATTGTCCAGATTGTATAGAAGTTAAAAAAAAATTAACGGAAAGTGACATACAGTTTGAAAATAAAGACTTAAACGAAAAAAGTGATGATTTAACAAATATGTTTCCACATAAGTGGGAACATATAGACTTAATCAGAGATTATAATTTACCACCGTGGGTCCCTACAGCTGTCATTACTGATGGCGACAGAACAACATTTGTGTGTTCTAGTAATAAATCAGGACACAAAGACAATATTTATATAGCTGAAGAACCAGAAATAATGATAAACCAAATAAAAGAAATAATAAAATGATGAAAAAATTTATTAAATGGCATAAAGAATATGCCAATAACCTTATGAAGAAAACAGGTATGGACTCATACCAATTAGCTTGGTTCTCTTGGGCTAAAGGACTTATAATGGGTATTATTTTAATGATGCTTTTATCCAGTTGTTATGGAACATACTATATAACAGATGCAGAATATTCTGATTTAAGAGAAGAACATGCTTCATTAACATATTATGATAACCAAATATATTGGGGATGGCATAGTGGATATTATTATTACTATGGAAAACCACATTACTATCCTTGGTATTATTATTACAATGCATGTCCACCATCACATTATACTCATACAACTCATGTGGTAATTACAAGACCAGTAAATAAACCAACACATAGACCCAATAGACCCAATAGAAATATTACAGTAAAACCTAATAGACCAGTTAAAAATAATACAACTATTAAAGTAAAAACTAATAGAACAAATAATAAAGTTATAATTAATCGTTCTAATAGTAACAAATCTAATAATAAAACGTTTAATAGAAGTAACAAGACAACCAATAGGAAAAACACCAAAAAACCAAGATAACACCTGACATATTGTCACCAACCACCTAATGGTACACTAATTGTATATAATACTTGTGTGTACCATTTTTTTTACCTAACTTTGTACCACTAACTTTAAAATAATATTATATGATTAATAAACAGACATTTATAAAACAGGATGAAATAACACATTACTTAAGAGATGTTAGAAAAATAAAAGTAATGACACCAGCAAGAGAGAAGGAACTAGCAAAAATTATATCGAACCCAAACTCTACTCAAGAAGAGATTGAAGAGATAAATAAGGAACTAGTGGAAGGTAATTTAAGATTTGTAATCAGTGTAGCAAAAAATTACCAAGGACAGGGAATTGATTTAGCGGATTTAATAGCGGAAGGTAATTATGGCTTATTGAAGGCTATTAAAAGTTTTGATTGGAAAAAAGGTTATAGATTTATATCTTATGCTGTTTGGTGGGTGAAACAATCCATTTTACAATGTTTGAATGAAAATGCAAGAACTATTAGACTTCCTGTTAATATAGTACAAGAGATACAAAGACAGAAGAAAAAAATAGGAAATGAAATAACTGAGTTAGATAATAAACTAGCTTTATTACCCACCACTATAACTTATGACAAACCCATTAATGAAGAAGGGGACGCTCTAATACACATTTTAGCGGACCAAGATGCTGAAATGCCAGATGCAATATTTGATGACGAATGTAACATTAAAACTGAATTAAAAAAATTAATGAATTCTTTAGATGCCAGAGAAATTGAGATTATACAGAGATATTATGGTTTAAGTTATACCCCACATACTTTACAAGAAATAGGTCAAATATTTAACCTTACAAAAGAAAGAGTTAGACAAATTAAGGAAAAAGCTTTAAGAAAATTGAGAAATGATAGTTATTCTTTACTTGACTACTTAACTAACTGATATTTATAACCATATAAACTATGGTATGAAAAAATATTTATTTCCTTTAATTATCACTTTATCTGCATTAGCCGTATCAGGTTCTGCAGCATTTTATTCAGTATTTGGATTAAGTAAATTATTTGCAGGAGCAGCAACACAAGTAATCATAATGGCAGGTTCGTTAGAATTTGCTAAGTTGGTGGTAGCATCATTGCTATATCAATACTGGGACACCATAAACAAAATGTTAAAAGGTTATCTTATGATAGCCTGTTTTGTTTTAATGGTAATAACATCAGGAGGTATATATGGATTCTTATCTGGAGCATATCAATCAACAGCAACCCAATCAGAACTACTTGACAAATCACTTTTAATTCTTGAACAGAAACAAGTTAGGTTTGAAGAAACAAAAGAAGATTTAACACTTGAGAAGAATCAAATAAATAAATCAATCTCAGATTTAAGAGTATCATTATCAAATCCACATTCAGTATCATGGTATGATAAAAATTCTGAAACAGTAATCACATCATCCTCTGGTTCAGCAAGAAGAGCACTACAAGCTGAACTAAAAACCACAATTATAGATAGAGATAATATAAACCTAAAACTAGAAGCCGTATTAGATTCAATAGGTAAAACAGACATGGCTTTATTGAACAAAGAAATATCAAATGAAGACCAAAGAGAATTAGGCCCATTAAAATATCTAGCATCAACAACAGGTTGGCCAATGGATAAGGTTGTTAATTATTTTTTACTTTTAATCGTATTTGTATTTGACCCACTAGCTATTGCTCTAGTAGTTTCAGCTAATATGGCATTTGCGAAGATAAACCCAAAACGCAAGGAAGAAGATTATTTTACATCCAGAAATGAACATCTAGAAAAGATAATAGAAATGAAGCCCCCAGTAGGGTTAAGAGAAGAAGACAACTCAACTCAACCATCAGAAGAACTTAAACAACGAGTAAAAGATAATCAAGAGAAATTAAAGATAAAAGAAAATAATGAAGACTATTTTAGTGATTTAGAAGGATATATAAAATATATCAAAGAAGAAGATATGGAGAACTTAACCCATCCAAAATTTGTAGAAAAATACTACCCACCAAAAGAGACAGTAATAGAGGAAATAACACTTGATGGAGGAGAGATAGAAGTTACAGTTGAACCAACAAAGGAACAAATGGAAGAAATAAAAATGCTTACTAAAGAAGACGTAAAAAAATTAGAAGAGTATTTAGATGGGTTACCTGAAAAAAAAGATGAGTTATATTATGAGGAAGACTATAGTGGTGAGTTAGAAAGACTAACTGATACCACCCAAACTCTAATTGTGGATAAAGCTGAAGATAAGAATAATGAAAAAAGAACTCTTACATATAGAAAACGTAAATAATACCGAACAAAAAGTCGAACACGCCAAACATCAAATAATGTTAGGTCATACTTCTAGAGGTGTGGAAGATTATTTAAAAGCTTTGGAATTAAGACATAATGGTTTATATAATAATAAACCACATTATATTATAACAAAAGAAGGGTTGGTTATTAAGGTTTTGGAACCCACTAGGTCTACTAATTTCTTTGGTAGTGAAGAAATAGATAACAATATAATAGCTATTTTATTGGAAAATGATGGTTGGTTAAAACCAAAAAAGAATAATCCACGGTTGTGTGACTGGTTAGGTAATATTTATAAGGGAGAAGTTTTTGAAAAAAACTGGAGAAATAGATTTTTTTGGTCTACTTATACAGAAAAACAGGTAGAAAGTTTAGGTGTTTTATTAACTGATTTGTGTGGGGATTTAAGTATAGATAAAAATTTTATAGGCCATAATGTAAGAGTAGAAGGGGTGGAAAAGTTTAAAGGGATTGTAACTAGAAGTAATTATAGTGAATATTTTACAGACTTAAGTCCAGCATTTAATTTTGAAAAAATAAAACAAATAATATGAAAAGAACGATACTAAATAGTAAAGATTATACTGACCACAGAGAAAACCAGTATGATGATATGAAAAAAATGTTAAATAAATTGAGAGTTTTAAAAGAACAGACACAATTTGATATTGACATAGATAGTGAAGAAATAGATGTGGGTAAAGAAAGAGAAAAAGAAAAAACTAGAACTTATACTATATCATCGGGTAAAATGGTAATTCATGGAGAAAGAGAATCAGAATTAAGTTTAACAGAAGATGAAAGAACCTCTTACCAAGAAACGATGGATGATTTTATAGAACAAGTTTCAGATTTAGTAGATTATCGTCCATTACAATTATATAAGAATAATGTAGAGTGGGGTGGGAGATTAATAAAAGAAGATTTAGATTTCTTTTTTAGTTTAGGAGAAAGTAATGGTGTGTTTGTAAGTGGTAATATGGTAAGGGTGGATAATGATTTTGTTGAAACTATTGAAAAATTAAGAGCTTTCTATGAGATATTTTCTGCAAAATGGGCTAAAATAATGGCTAATAGAAAAGTCACAGAAACAGATAAAGATATATAATATGGAATTTTTAAGAAAATCATGGAAATGGATACTAGGTGTTATAGGTTTCTTCATTGGTCTTGTATGGATGATGAATACAAACAGCAGTAAGAAAGTTAAAAAGATTAAAAGGGATATTAGAAGTAACGAAAATAAAACCTCAGAAGTTGATGGTAAGATAAAGTACATTAAAAAGAAAAAGAAAGTTACAAAAAAGAAAATATCCGATACAAACCAACAAATTAAAAAGGTTAAAAAGAAAAAACCTAAAGTTAAAAAAAGAAATGGAAAACAATCAACAAAGGCATTAAGAGACAGGCTAAAGAAAAATAATTAATAATGAAAAAAACTAATAGAAAAGATATAAAATAATGGAAAATAGATTTAATTTAATAACTGAAGAGGAGAAAAGTAGGATTATGAATCTTCATAAGAAACATTCCGTGATTAAGGAACAGAAGAATGTACAGAAAATAACAGAAGAGGAATTTAACACATTAAAGGCGGCGGCTCAGAAGTTTATGGATGATAAATTTTTTGGTAAAACGGTTAATCTGTATACTCATGACCATTCCAAAACAAGTGGTTTTAATAGAAGCCCTGAGACATACGAAGATAGTCCAATGGGTCCATGGAAGATAGTCGGAATAGAGTTTACTTCAGACGGTCTATATGATTTTTACCCAGAAGGTGGAAACAGGTTGGAGGTTTCGATAGGATTTGAGGTAATAGCGATGTCCGAGGAAGAGGAAAGGGAAACAACATTTACTAGAGCAGTAGAGAATAGCAGGGATAATGGATTTCTAGAAACGACTTGGTATTGTGGATTACTGGATGATGGTAGTGGTTTCTCTGATGACTACTTCTGGAATCAAAATAACTTAACGGGAGGAAAAAAAGAAGTTGAAAGTTTCACTAACGGACCACTAATAGCAGACTTAAGTTCAGTATGTGATGCTGATAACGCGTTCACAGAGTTTAATAATTTATTCGAGGGCAAATGGAAAATGATTATTAGTGGTACAGATTACGGAATGGGTGATGAGGAAATAGACGTAGATGTTACTTTAGCGGAAGAGATAAGTAGAAATAAAGAAATAATGGAAGTTATTACTGAACAGAACTGGGAATCATCATTAGATGGTTGGGATATACAGAAAGATGCAAAAGATGAAGGAAAATATTGTGAAGATAACTCTATTGGTGGCATAGAATATTTTGAAGGACAATATTGTGTGGTAGAAAGCAATTGGTATGATTGGGAAACAACAATGGGAACTCAAAAAGAGGGTCGAAATCATCATGGTAAATGGCAGTGTGGTGTTGGTTGTGTAATACCTAAAGGAGAAAGTGGAAGATATGGAAACTAATATGAAAAAATGTCGTAAATGTTGTGAAAATAGAGGAACACATTCAGGAGCGGTAAGATGGACTAATAAATTATAAGAATATGAAAAAAATTAAATTAACTGAAACAGAATTAACAAAGATAATCAAAAAAGTTATTAATGAACAAAATAGTGCTTTTGATTGGGAGTCATCACTAGACGGTTGGGATATACAGAAAGCTGCTGAAGAAGATGGTAAATATTGTTCAGATTCAAGCCCATTCTATTTTGAAGGGCAATACTGTTCGGTAGAAACTAATTGGTATGATTGGGAATCTCAAACGAGTGTTAAAGTTACAGGTCAGAGTCATGGTGGTAGGTGGAAGTGTGGAGTTGGTTGTGTAATACCTAAAGGAGAAAGTGGAAGATGGGGAAACTAATATGAAAAAAATTAAACTAACAGAAACCGAATTAACAAACATAATCAAAAAGATTATTAACGAATCACAATTATTAACAGAAGATATCAAGTGTAACATATATCCAGGTGGTGGGGACAGTTGTGAATCAGGTACTTGTCTTCCCGACCCAGATAATAATTTTGAGAATTGTTGTATGAAGATAGTAAACGGAAATAATCAGGGATGTATTGACGGTTATATACAAAATGATGATTGGGTTGAAATGTGGAGTGACGACTGGGACAAGTCGGTATACAGCGACCCAGATTGTGACTGTCCTAATGGAGTTGGGAGACAAAAACGGTGTGGTGGTAATGGATGTTTTGAAACTGGTCCTCCTGGACCATTAGGAAGAACAGCTGGTCCTATGAGAGGGCGTGGGCCGTTTACTGATAGAGTACGATAAACCATGAAAAAGATTATTAAATGGCACGAAAACTACACCTATAAAAGACTACATTCTTGGAAAATGAGTGCATATCACGGTATGTGGTTATCATTTCTTAAAGGATTTGTATTTGGTTCAGTGTTAATGTACTTTTTTAATTAAATCATAAACTACAGTGACAAAACTTTTATTATACTTATTGGTTTTTATTCACTTTAAGGTTATTATGTTATTAATGATTATTCCCTTTTTTCTTATAGTCACCGAACCTTTCTGGGTATGGGTTCCTATAAACATATGGATTATGCATCTTATGTTTTCACCAGTATTGGTTTGTCCAGCAACTATATGGGAGAATCGACTTAGACGTAAGCTGGGAATGCCAGAAATTAAAACTTTCTTTTTACATTATTTTATTAAACCACTAAAACGTATGTACCAGTATGGTAGATAGTCATTTTAAACTATATTTATATTAAAACAAAACCACTATGAAATTAACAGAGTCAGAAAAAAATAGAATTAGAGGATTACATAAAGATTTTTCAGTAATCCAAGAACAGAGTTATACATACTGTTGTGAGACCACCTCAACAGGTTGTAATTGTGTACCATCATCTACGGGAGGACCATGTCCAAATCATCCCACTGGTACTCCACCATATTATGGTAGCCTAAACAGATGTCAACAGAAATGTCAATCATTATCAAGCGGAGGGTGTGGAACACCACCGCCAACACCGCCAACACCAATTAACGCGCTGGATAACATGGCGTTTGCCACTCACGAACCAAGTCAGGGTTCTAACACCGTTTCACTTAGAAAAGCTAAACCTAATCGTAAAGGTAAAAGAATAAACTAATTATGATACTATCGGAATCCGAAAGAAATAGAATTAGAAAATTACACACACCAAAGACTAAAATACAAGGGTTGGTTAAAGAAGAATATAAAAAAGACCTTATTAGTGAAGGTAAGGTATGTCATTTTAATGTAGATGGAAGTGATACTTGTGGTAGGGGAGAAAAATGTACACCTGTTACTAGAGATATTGGAATCGCACAATGGACTGAGTGGGAATGTGCGTCGGTATCCTATGGTTCAGACATACCATATGAATTAGAAACAGCAAAGGACAACAACCCAAAACCAGTTAAACACTGGGGATTTGACTTTAGAGAAAGTGACGAAAATCTACGAGATTTTTATTAGAAACTGTATGATAGACTATGACATATTCTCTTTTAATACAAGGGCCACTTAACAATCGTTCTTTAGACGCAATTGAAAAATACGACTACCGAAACCAATTCGACGAAATTATTATATCTCACTGGGAGTCAGACGACAAAGAATTATTAAATGAACGAGTAGATGGTTGTATTATTGTTGAAAAACCATTACCAGTTATTAGTGAGGATGTAGATGTAACTTTATTGTCGGATAATAGTACGTTTTGGTACTCAATTCAATCAACATACGAAGGTTTGAAAAAATGTAAAAGTAACTTTACAATAAAGTTAAGAAGTGACGAATACTATGCAAACTTTAACCCTATGAAGGAGAAGTTAAGTAAATCACAAGAAGAACTTATGGACTTAGAACAAACCCAATGTGAAGGAATAACTAAGAAAAACGGACAATGTAAGAATATTACAAAAGATATTAGTAAATTGTGTCATTTACATAATCCATATCACGTACTAAAATCAGAAAAAATGGTTTTTGGTAGTGTAATTTGTAAAGCAAGACACGAGCATGGGGGGTTTACGTATCATATTGGTGACCACCTTTTCTTAGCAAAAACAAAAAATTTATTAGAAACGTATGTATTATTCGATAAAATGTATCGAAAAAGAGGTTGGAGCCCGAAAGAAGAAGAGGACTTCTCTTGGATGAAGTATGTGTCTGGTAGAACTCCTGTTCCCGAAACCATATTAGCAAAGGCATATCTAAGAACTATAGATAAATTAAAAGGTGGTTCGGGTATTTTTAATGGGGGTACAGAAGAAGACAAGGCATTCATCAATTCTTTTGATATTATGGATGTAAATAAACTTGGGGAGTTCCACGCAAGATATAACCAAGCCGATATAGATTTTATTGACACATATAATGAATGTTCAGTAGAAAAAATTGAAGATATGTTAAAGTAAAATGATTATAGATGATATAAAAAAATTTATTTTTATTCACACCCCAAAAACAGGAGGGACTTCCATTACCGAATTTTTTAGTGGTGTTGGGAGAAAAGACCCCCTACCTTTAGAACATCACATTACATATGAACAATGCCTTAAAGAGAAACCGGAAATAAAGGATTATTTTTCATTTGCTTTTGTTAGGAACCCGTGGAATAGAGTAGTTTCATCTTATCACGATACCACTATATTAGAAAGAACAACAGAAAAAACGCTTTCCTTTAAAGAGTTTGTAAAACAAACCCTACCCCACCACCTTTCAAAAAAACCAGAACATAATACTATACACTATTTTCCTTGTTATTATTTTCTAGGGGACGATATTAATTTTATTGGTAGAACGGAAACCATCATAGAGGACTTTACCAAAATACAGAAAATTTTATCACTGGAAGGTAATCTTCCACACGCAAGAAATAGTAGTAGAAAAGAAAAAGAATATAGAAATTTTTATGATGTTGAAACAAAACAAATTGTGGAAGAACTATATATAAAGGATATTGAAGAATTTGGTTATGAATTCTAAAAACTGTTTACTTCTTTCCCATATTTGGATTCTTGAAAACCAACCATATAAAAAAGACATAATTGATTTTTGTATAAATCATTTTATTACTAATAATCCTGATTTATATATAATATTAACTGGACATGGAGAGTTACCACACGACAAGACTATTGATTTATGTGATTTTGTTGATTGGAAAGTGGAAATAGACCAGTCCGAAATTGGTAGAGGGCACCCTAAATTAGTTACCTCTGGTCTTATACACGCTAAAAAAATTGGGTTTACTAAAGTTTTAAAACAAAGAGCGGACTGTATAATTACAACAAATAATGTTCATAATTATTATGATTCTCTTTTGGAGGATAAAAAATTTTTAGTAACGACACACCCCACAACCCCTACCGTCATTGGTGACCTTTTAATGTATGGGGACATTGACGTTTTTTTAAATGGGTGGGACATTAGTAAATGGGACCCAAGTGTAGACGGAATGATAAATTTTACCAATACCCTAACAAAACATAATGATTTAAAATATACAAGTATTGAAAAAATGAAGTGGGTATACTTAGA
>Ga0080013_1003725_pt1 | contig 15657 bp, 16 predicted proteins | sample ETNvirenome_6_85_FD_69236 | JGI IMG/M metagenome (GOLD analysis project Ga0080013, IMG submission 69236) | Marine viral communities from the Pacific Ocean - ETNP_6_85 (SPADES assembly) (version 2) | ecosystem: Environmental > Aquatic > Marine > Oceanic | place: Pacific Ocean | collected 2013-06-19
AGGGCGGTTCCAAAATGGTCTATTTTGAGGATCTTGCAGGCAAGCATAGTCTTGTTACGTGGCAAGATAAATTAATTAGAAAGCTGAGTCCTTAAACCTGGACTGGTCGAGAGAGCGATGCCGATCTATACATTCGAGTGCCAAAGCTGCCAGAGGAAAATTGATGAGCGACGAGACGTCGAAGACCGTCGTGTTCCCATCCCTTGTGAATGCGGGGCTGTTCTCGAACGAATTCCTGAGTCTTTTGGGGTCGACACATTCGAGGCATACTACGACGAAGGACTCGGTTGCGACATCAATTCTCGATCGGAGCGCAAGGCAGTCATGGCGACCTTGGGAGTCGTTGAAGCAGGAGACCACGTAGGCGGCGCTAGGAACCATGACACAAAGGCCCCGCATCAGATGGAGAAGCAACCACTGAAAGGCCAGAAGTTCAAGCCCTTTGTGCCAAGCGACCCCACTATCAACACGCACGATGATAACGGTCGAGTAGTCAATTCGAAGAAGATGAGCGAGCTGCCGGAGTATAAGGGAAACGACAAGTTGGAATAAATGCCCACTCGTGTGAATATATCCCCACAGTTAGCTATCGCGGACAAGACTCGGACGACGATGGGGAGGAATGTTCTGCCTCCCGCACCTCGTCCTCGGCTCACGAGTATTGCGGAGGAAGAGCGGAAGATCTTCGCTGGAGAGCCTGGCGGATTAGGCCTGCAGGATATCGCTGGTGTCGAGGGATGGAATGCCGAGTCCTATGTGCGGTATTTAGAGAAGACGAATCCGCTGATGGTTCGGGCGCTGGCAGAGCAGCTTCGTAGGCAGAAGGACGCCTTGCGGATAGCGGCGATGGGGGCGGCTAGAGCTGCGGAAGCGATACCGAGGTTGCCGCTCGGCCCAACAGTAGATGTCGCTATGCAAGCCGCTGAGGGGCTTCCGCCTACGTTCGAAGTAGCGCCGACTTTATTTAAGACGGGCATTGCTATCCCAGCGAGGGTGGGTAAGCTTATTGATGCTATCCAGCTCGGTAAGAAGAAAGGACTGTCCGCAGTGGAGGCGGTCAAGAATATAGGAAGTGGGGCGAGTAGTCGGAGTAATCCGAGTGAGGTGATGTCGACACTTCCCGAGATCGATGTTCTGAGTAAGGGCGCGCCTGAGACCGCCGTCAATATTCAGTTCAAGGCGGGGGCTCTGACCGATGAGATCGTCGATGTTCTGGGCCAGCATGGTATGACGCTGGACAAGCTAGAAGAGATAGCGCCTAAGGGTGGACCGAAGAGAAGAGTTCTGGAGTCTCTGCAGAGGGGCGAGGACCTCGATGATGGCCAGCTAGGGACGCTGAATGGATGGCTGAAGAATAAGGCCGCTCGAATGATGCAGCCGCCGTTGAAGTTTCAAGGATCTGACGCGCCTTTGACGGCTCCGTCTAGAGAGGTACTCCCAGGCGGTCAGTCGGCGCGGTCACTTAGCCGTATAAAAGGTCCGCCTGGATCACAGATGTCCGACGCCACCAAGAGAGCTATTGCTGAGGGCGAAATCGGAGAACTGCCACCGCAGGATACTGATCTGTTAAGTCGAGTTATAGAAGATACGTATAACCATGTTGTTGATCAGTTTGTTAAAGGGCCGGAGGAGGTTTCTCCTGCGTATGGCTTCGATATGGATATGGTGCAGGATATTATGGATAATGCACCGCCAGGGTTTGAGGACATTATAGACGCGATTAGGAAGAGGAAGGATCTGACGCCTGCCCAGCTGAAGAAACTGGGGAAGGGATTAGAGGATATAGACGCAGCTAGAAGGACCGCTCCTTATTTCAATATCTTCGGTTCGCAAGACCCCGATGATATCGGGATACAGATACCTGGTCTGACTGCTGACTTGCGAGAGCTGATGGAGGCTAGTACTGCTAAAAGTCTTAAGGAGGCTCTAAGGGCCTTGGAGAATTTTGACGAGTCGGCGTTAGGAGCAGACGAGCTCAAGCTGTACAAGCGTTCGATGGAGATGGTTAAGAGGAAGCTGGGTATCATGGGGGATGTTGCTGCTGAGGCACAAAAGTCTCTAGAGAGCGTCCCTGGGTATAAGAACTTTGGTGAGCTGGATCAGTTTCTGGAAGGGCTACCCCTTGATGCAACAAGAGTGATTAAGGAGTATGATTATCAGTTTAAGCCAGGTCCGCAGGGGAAGGCAGACTTCGAGGCTTTGTTGGAACAGCTTGATAAGATGGATCTAACGACTAGTGATTACCACCAAATAGTAGAGCATTACTCAAAGTGGTATAACTTCGCTAGGTCGGACGCAGGTGGAACTCTTTACGGGCCTAAGCAGGCATCGATGCTAGCGTTCCTGAAGAGGGCAGCTTACGACTTCCAAGTGCTCGGTTCTAGATCAGAATGGCCTAAGCAAGGTCCCTCTTTCTATAAATTCTTTACTGAGGCTGACGGTCCAGGTGGGGACATTGAGATCGATATCGAGGGACTGAAGACTGATAGCTTTAGTAGATTTATGGTTTCGGCTACGAAGAAGTCCGCGCAGGAGGCACTAGATGCCCTCGAGCGATTTGATCCAGCGGTTCTAGATGCGTCAGAACGCAATGTCTTTGAGTGGGTGTATGACTATTTGAAGAAGTCGATTAAGGATTTGCCAGAGGAAGTAGCCGATGAATTGAGCGGCTTTCTCTCAGAGGATATGATAAGGGACATCGATCGGATTATTGAAGAGGGCGATCCTGCGAAGATAGCAAAACTTCGTCAAACCTTGGTTGACTTGATCGAGCAAGGTAATAAAATGAAGGCAGATGAGGATCTATCAGGGCTGTTGGGGCTCTCGGCGATTAAAGCAAAGCTGAAGAAGTTGGACGATGCGACTAAGGGAAGCAATATGCCTGATTTTCTTGCGGACGACGTTGCGCTAAGCAGTGGTAATATGGGTCAGATAGTCAATGATATGCTAAAGAATAACCCATTCCTCGGCGATCCTGATAATCATTATAGTGGCTTGCTGGCAGCAGCGTTGAATCAGGATCTAGATAAGTGGGCAGATGTTCATAAGGATCTATTGAGGAGTTACTTTAGAAGCCCCGATGCGATGGGGGAGTTTGTTAGGAACTTCGATCTAGCAGATATAAAAAAGATGGCAAAGAAGCTGGGACTAGATTTTAAGGGTCTGCCGCATCCTGATACTGCGGCGGACGCAGCTAGTGGTATGGCAGACCTGGCGAAGACCCCACAAGTCGTCAAAGAAGATCATCCTCTTTTTGCTCTTGACTTAGGGCCTACGGAGCTAGCGCAGAGGCTGCCTTCAGAATTCTGGAAGGGTGGGATGAATCGTCCCACTGCTATTAAGCTTCTGCAAGATAGTGGATTGGATCTTGATGAGGCGACAGAGTGGGTCGATGACATCATGGCAGAGGTGAAGAAGGCGGCATTGGATCTGACGAAGCCTGGATCGAAGTCGGATGTAGATGCATCAGTCGCTGCTTCGTTCAAGAAGCCTCTCGAGGGTGAGGATGTCCTCACTTGGGCAATAGAGCAGTCAGATGGTGGAAATATCGATCGTCTGGATAGCTTGAGTCCAGAGCAGATGCGGGACGCTGTGCTTAACGCGCAGGCTGAGTTTAAGAATGCTGATCCTGCTGAGCTAGACGCCTTGTCTAGTGTGTATAACACACTGATAAAGGGACTTAAGAGCCAAGGTATACGTGTTTCAGAGAGTCTGGCAGATCTAGTTAATTCTGGTATGATCGGCATGGATACGCTCAAGTCTCTGAATTTACACGCTTCCACCAGACGTTTCAAACTGGGGTCGCCGAGTCTTAATAGAATCTTGTCTGAGTATGGGATGCTAGATGAATCAGGGAAGCCGACAGACTGGACTGCTGAGATGTATAAGGAGTTAGAAGCTCTAGCAGAAAATGATTACGTATCAGTTAGAGATGTTCTCGAGTGGCTGGGCTACGGACAATCTTGAGAGGGCTGGCCCTCTCCTACCTTAAGGCGGAGATAGTGATATGACAGAAGCAACGCAGTTAGAAGAGGACGCATTTGCGACTTTGCTCGATGAAGAGCCTGTCGACAATGATGCAGTGCTGGATGAACTAGATGCGGTTGACAGAGAAGAAGAGGGAGAAGACGAGGTTGGCGGTAGGGAGGTTCCCCGTGAGGGAACTGATGTCGTGCTGAAGAGGCTCGACGATACAGATCCTGCGGCGGCTAGAGTTCTACGTGCAGAGCAACGCCGGATGTCGCAGCAGCAGAATGAGTTCAGTGATCTGAAGACGGAAATGCTGGACACGCTCGTGAAGTTGAGAGGCATCACACCTGGAGAGACCGCCGAAACGGAAGACGGCGAGCGACCAGAACTGCCGGCTGGTATCACCGATGGACATCTTCAGATGTTCCAGTCGATGGCAGATCACTTTGGGTATGAACCTCGACAAGCGGTAGAAGAGCGTGAGACAATAGAAAAGAGAGAATCATTTGCGACGGAGGCTCTGAAAGAGGGCGTCGAGAGGTGGGGCGCGGACTTTGGAACTATTGGCGATGATGGAGAGATTAGACTGGCACCAGGAGTCGCTGAGAAATTGGCAGATGTAGAAGGCCGAGTAACCGACCCAAGCAGAGGAATCACAACGCTTGATTTCTTCCAGCTTGCAGGGCTCGCCCCGAGCGAGGCTGCAGAGGTCGAGGAAACGCTTGCCAAGGACAATGAGTCGACACGAGGAGTACCGAGGTCTAGGGTGGTAAGACGCTCGACAGGTGGCGGTCGAGCCGTCAAGATTTACGATCCTGCGAGAGGAGACAGTCGGGAAGATGTCTTTGCGCGGGCTTGGGCGCTGGCAAGAAAAGAGCTGGGTGGGTAGTTGAGACAATTAAGGGGGTCGGAAGACCCCGTCATTAGGAGCTACGGTTAATGGCCGCTACTGGTGCGCCTAGCATCACATGGGGAAGCCTTCTCAGCGCTACGCTGATGAAGTACCTCGATGCTGGAACGCTGCTGGATCAGGTTCACAATCGGAGTCCACTGTGGAAGTGGCTTCGAGAGAAAAAGCGTCTTCGTGTATTGACTGGTGGTGAGCGTATTAGTGTTCCAGTCATGTATGAAGACTCCGGTAACTTTAAGCGTTACAGCGGCACTGAGCAGCTGAACGTGGCGGGTTATGAGGGTGTCACTCGGGCATTCTTCCCTTGGCAGCAGGCGGCTACAGCAGTCGTCATGTCTGGCTTGGATCAGCGGAGCAACCGAGGCGAGAGTCAGATCCGTGAGATTGCGAAGGATAAGGTCTTCCAGGCCGAGTCTGCGCTCGCGGATAATCTGGCGTCTGACGCATATAGTGATGGAACCGCTACTTCGAGCAAGCAGATTGATGGTCTCGAGGCAGTCGTAGCCACGACGAACACCAGTGGTACGTATGCCTCCATCAACTTCGGCGATAACACGAAGTGGCGGAACCAGGTCACTACTGGTGTGGGGAACGCGGCGGCGAACTTGCTGCCGAATCTTCGCACTGTCTATAACGACTGCACCGAGGTAGCAGGGGTGCAGGGCGCTCCGGATGGTATCTTCACGACGCAGTCCTTTGCTGAGGCTCTCGAGAGCGTCGTCCAGCCGGCAATCCGGTATAGCCCAGGTGGTACGGGCGAGCTTGGTATCGCCCCGGTGTATAGGGGCGCGGAGATCCATTGGGAAGCCAAGTGCACAAGTGGTATGATGTATGTGCTGAACTCGAACCACCTGTTCCACTTCGTGCATCGGGATGCGAATTTGAGTATGAATCCCGAGGGTTTCCAGCGTCCTATCAACCAAGACGCACTTGTCGCGCAGATCCTCTATCAGGGCAACATGGGGACGGATCTGAGGAGCGCACTCGGCAAACTCACCGGCATCACCTAGGAGCTAATTAGCATGGCTGCTGGAGATGTCAACAGTAGAACAGTTTTTAACATCGGGCCTTATCGTGCTATGGTAGGTACGTGTGAGGCCGCAAACGGCACCGCGGTCGCTCTTGCAGATACCAAGTCTAGATTGGTGTTCGCTATTGTCCAGAATGCGGACGATGAAGAGGGAGCGCGGCTAGTTCTTAATAGCAATAATGGAACGGCAGATTCTGCCAATGGGTCGATTTACGTAACGTCAGCAGCAGCTGACACAGATACGTGGAACTACCTAGCCATTCTTAGATAGAGGATTGCTATCTTATGATGCTTCAAACGGTCAACCGAGAGGTGGCTGAGAAAGTCTATATTGTAGTCTACAACAACCAGGGCAGTGCAGTTGAGCCTGGGAAGGTTGTAGAGTGGGATACTTCTACGACTGACTCTGAGCAGGGATATTACGTAGAGCTCGTGGATGAAGCGATCTCGACGACTGCAGGCATTGGAGGTCACAAGGTCGCAGGCGTTGTGGATTCGACGATTGCGAGTGGCGCTTCTGGCGTCCTTCAGGTCTATGGTCCTGCCAACGTCCGCGCAAGTGCGTCGATCACTGCTTCGCAGCTCGTTGCTGCTGGCTCGATCAACGCTACGAACCTGGGTCATGTGACTGAGGTTGTTGGTCACTCTGATCACGGTATCAACTACATCGCCGCGCTTGTTGGCTGGACGCTCGAAAACGGGCCGAACGCTACGAACGCGACAGTTCAGTTGGACTTGATCTAGCCTAGAGCATGGGGGGAGGGTCTTCGGGCTCTCCCCCACTTTGGGGATTATATCACAGGAGTGGGCTATGGCGGACAGTTTTGAGCAGTGTGTGCTGGTAGGAGGGTGTCCTAGAAGTGGAACAAGCTGGTTGGTGGATGCGTTGGCAAGAGGTGGATTAGACATAGGCAGTAGAGTTATGAAGTCGAGAGCGGACGCGCCTCAAACGAGGCCGATTACAGAAGACCTGAAGTTTACAATGCTGAATACATATCTTCTGGAAGTAAATGATCAGGATCGATTTAGAGCTGAGGTTGGACAGCCGATAGCAGAGGTGACAGAAGATGACCGTAGTATGCTGCTTGAGGACAAGGAAAGCCCTTGGGTAATGAAAGATCCACATGGAGTCTCCTTGATGTGGCCGACGTGGAGAAGAGCGTTTCCAGGTGTTAGAATGGTATCAGCGCTTAGACATCCAGCGTCAGTGATGAAGTCGGCTGTGCGGTTCTTTGGTATATCGTCCGATAGAGCATTGAAGATGTGGTGGAGGAATAACTTGGCGTTGCTGGGCTGGACAGAGATCTATCCGAAGGATTCGATTCGGTTAGTGCACTTTCCCACCGGGACTGGACTTTATGAATGCTGTCGAGAGCTTGGATTGGATTTCAGTAAGGCAAGCGAAGGATACAAACACGACTTTGTCCGTGCTGACCACGAGCCGTTCGCTAGTTGCTACGAGCCGCTTCTTCATCTCTACAGAAGACTGCAAGACAGAGTGGTTGCTGCTGACGAGGACTTGTTATGAAGAATGTCCTAATTATGGGAGCGCCGAGGACAGGGACGAGCCTTCTGACAAGCCTGTTCGAGGCTCATGGATGGGATATAGGATCGAGGACGAGAGATGCCAAGGGCGATTACGACCCTCCACGTTTTGAAGATCCAGTTGTAGTTAGTACGAATAATCAACTGTTGAGTTGGAATGAGATGCATCCGATGCTGCCTGGGAATCATGTCTGGGGAGAGGTCGGAAAAGAGGGATTAGATAAGATGGTGGATGATAAGACGGAGCCGTGGGTTATAAAAGATCCAGGCCTCTGTCTGACACTTTCCTTCTGGAAGCAGCATTTCGACGAGTGCCACATTGTAGCGACGCTTCGGCATCCGGTGCCGATGATCGAGAGTTTAAGGAAATTGAACCACTTTTCGCATCGCTGTCAACCTATGGTATGGTGGCGGTATATTCAGAACACTTTAACATGGGACGAGTGTTATGGCAATGTAAGTTGGGTGCATTTCCCAACCCTGAGAGGCCTTCCTAGCGCGATTCATAGAGCTGGTGGAGAGCCCTCGAGAGACAAGATCTCTGGTGTGCTGGACGAGAGCTTAGTCCACGGTGAAGAGTGCCGTTTAGAACCACAGTATCGACACCTTGAATTGCTTTATGAGCGCATACTTCAAACGAGAGTAGGAAGATGACCGAAACAGAGGGACCAGCTTACGAGATTCCTGATGACGCGAGAGTGCTAATCGGGACGCCGAATTATACTAATACGTTCTACAGTGAGGTCCACGCGAACCATGTGCATATCAGTGTGATGTGGAAAGAGTGGGGGCTGATCTTCAATCATATGATTGTAGGCAGGACCTTCGTGCATTTCGCCAGGAGCCAGATGTGTGAGATGGCGCAGACAGGTGAGTGGAGTCATCTGTTGTGGCTCGATGATGACGCAGTGGTAGATGAGCATATCCTGCCGAAGATGCTACAGCATGATGTAGATGTAGTGATTGCGCCTTATCCGATGCGTAGGCCGAGTTATGAGATTGGTATCTTGAAGTCGACGGCTTACTTGTGCAATGCGTGTCAGTGGAAGGGCTTCCTGATTCACTCGTATGATGAGAAAGAGGTCGTCGCGCTGAATGTCTTGGAGCAGACTGGACCGGATGACTTTGGTCCGAGAGGCTGCCCGATCAATGCGGATGAGGAGATCTGTCCAGAGTGTGGGTCGACGGATTTGTGGAGGGACTTTCACAACCACAAGGCGTATAAGAACGTCTCGATCTATCATAATATTGAGCATGGTGGATTGATGGAAGTGGATGGTGGCGGGACTCATTGTATGCTCGTGAAGACAGATGTATTTAACGAGCGCCGAGGGACCAAAGGTGGGCCGGATAACATGCCCGTCGAGGTCACCGCGCTGATTGATAAGTTCCAAGACGAGCTGAGTGACGATGAGAAAGAACGCTACGAGCATTATCTGGGCGATCTGCCAGATGAGACGCGGACGTTCTACGAGGAGAATGAGCACGGTAAGCCGTACTTCACGATGCCAAAGCAGGGCACTGAGGATATGCACTGGTGCTACAGAGCTAGACGGAAGGGCATCAAGATCTATATGGACTGCGATATCTTTGCCGCGCATGTCGGCTTCGCGCCAGTAATTACGAAGGGTTTTCGACAGCAGATTGAAGACAAGGGATATCACGTGGTGAGGGATAAGCAGTATGGAAGCGCAGCTGCGGCGGTGGAGTTCGTCGACGAGCCGGCAGATGGTAGCTTGCCAGTTCGGAAGCCTGGTGTTCATCAGGACAAAACGAGTTCTCTGGTATGATCCGAACGCAGGAGTATATCCCGAGACGATGTGGCAGTAACAAAGCTCTGGGGTGTGGGGAGCTAGTTCTCTTTGGGTCGGAGGGAATACAGTTCTGTCCGAAATGCGGCCTGAGAGCGAATTGGTCGAATCAGATCGGTAGGGTTAAGCTAAGGGAGACGATCTCAGTCTTACGTCAGACGAGATGGCAGTTGCTCCTGACACATGATTGGGGACTTCTAGCGAGGATCATGAATAAGTTGGTGCCCAGTGCCTAAGAATGGGGAGTTCTCACTGGATGAGGCAGAATTGGTCCAAGAGTATGTAGAGACAGCAAACGCTCCTAGTGATGGAGAGGCTCTACAAGTACGACTTCGGTGTGGGTTGTCTGTAGATGGAGGGATTGTACAAGAGGGAGCAAGTATCACTCTCACTCCTGGTATGACTATCGAGAGGCCAAGTGACCGAGGAAGAATGTTCAGAGTCCAGCCGTTCTTTCCTACTGATATAGTGCGATTGATGGGACTGAAGCTTTGGTCTATTGATGAGGGCTTTGCGACGATGCTTACTGGAATGATCGAAGCGCTTCAGCCCAAGATGGTGCTAGAGGTGGGGACGAGTTGGGGTAGAAGTGCGAGAGCTATCGCCGAGGGTCTGCATCGAAATAATGATGGGACGTTAATAACAGTTGATATGATCGACTTTGAGATTCATAAGAGCGGAGCTCTCCTCGACCATCATAAGCCCCGAGTTAAGCAAGTTATCGGTAAGACGCCTGGGGTGTATGAGGAAGAAGCGATTCTACGGAATCTGCAAGGTATTGATTTAGCCTTCTTGGATGGAGAGCATGTCGAGAAGGGGCTAAGAGAAGACTTGGCTTTCGTCGAGGAGCATAGAGCAGATGAATGCGTAGTAATTGTCGACAATACGAGAGACGCAATGTGGCCTGAGCTGGAGGCCTTCTTCGATTCTTACACAGATCATCCCTGTATAAACCTGCCGACTATGTGCGGGACAGCGATGATTCACATGAAGGATTAGAGCTATGGGACAGGACATGGCAGCGGAGCATTCTCCGAACACGAGGACTGGACCGCTATTTAGCGGTTACCGTACAGTTGAATCATATAGCACTGGAGTGCAGCATCATCTAACACAAGATTTAGATGCTGATCCAGTCGTTCTAGTGCAGACAGGCCCTACGCTCCTGCATAACTGGGACATTCATAATACCACAGCCGCTGATGCGTTCCTGCTGTGCTATAACGCAGCGGCGATCGGAGATGTCACAGTGGGGACGACAGTTCCCGACTACATCGTTCCATCTGGTGCGAACGCTATTGTAGACGGTCAGTCGGTGGGAGGCATTAAATTCGTGCTGGGTCTCTGTATTGCTAGTACCACTACGACTAACGGTAGCACGGATGCGGCCCAGGATGTCTCGCTAGGGTTCGCATAGTTTAACTGTGGTGATTTTTTCCCCAAAGTGGAGGTTGGTATGCCAGCATTAATTGATCCTACGAAAGAGATATCGAAGCTAGGTGAGACTCTGGACACCGGTATCTCGCTTGATGTAGCAGGGCAAGATTCGATTGTGATGACTAAGTTCGTCACGACGAATCCCCAAAAGGCGACACTTCAGCCGGAGGGTGAGTGGTTTCAGCAGGTGACTGTTGATGTAGGAGGTGGGAGGAAGAGTGTAAGAATTGGCATCGAGGGACCGAACGGAGAGACTCGAGGTGTGAACATCGATGATGGACTTATCATTGATCTGATCGGAACTATGAGCGGCTTAGTAGGTTTGGTCCCTGGCTACCCGCCGATGGACGAGGACGCTGTAAATGCCTACATCGACCAGACAGACGAGCGAGTCCCTATGTTTCAGAAGTGGGACTTCCGAGTCGCAGCGGTGAAGAAGACGAACGGTCCAGAAGAGCGTGTCAAGATGCATCGCTCTGAGGATCAGAAGAGACTGAACGCTCAGACAGAGATGTTTCAGGCATTCTCTAAAATGTTCAGTATGGGCTCTCAGGCAGGAATGATTTCACCTGATGGGGTTAGTATGCTGAGTCCGCAGGAGACGTTGACTGCCGGTGTAGAGGTGGCATCTCAGCAGCAGGAATCGGAGACGAGAATGTTCCCACATCTGGCGGACGATACGGCAAACCAGGCAGTGGATGAAGGAATCACTACGGAGTAAAGAGTCAGATGCCTACTTGGCGAGAGCTAAAAGATACCATCTTGACCCATGCTGCGCAGCCTAGTGGAGGGTCGATAGAGGACGCCATCAATGTGATGGGGAATGCTGTCTACCGAGATGTGCTGGACGCTGGACACGTCGCGCATGAGGAGAGGGAGTTTACCTTCACGACGGTAGCTGCGAAGAAGCAGTACGGTATGCCGTTGTATGCGAAGGAGGTTAAGAGTATTGTCGATCCTGATAATGACAAGCAGCTGTGGACGGAGATATCGCAAGGATTCGATGAGTCTTATCCAGGGAATACATCGAGCGGAACTCCGAATCTTGCCTTTGCGCTAGGGGACAGGGGAGTGCAGGCGATGCCGAACAGTGACGGGACACTGACCCTGACCAGTGATGCAGCAGGAGATGCAGGGTCGCATTATAAGGTCCAGGTGACTGGGTACGATACGGCAGGGGTTTTGGTGACGGAAGCTGTGACGATGAGCGGAACCTCGAATGCTACGACATCGAATAGTTACGACTCGACTCTTGGTATCGAGCGAGTTACAAAGACTCCAGCGTCCGGAGTTACTTTTCAGGGGAATGTAACTGTCAAGGATGATGACGCGAATACTATTAGCGTTATCCCATATTGGTGGGAGTCACCAGATTATAAGTGGTTTCAGTTACATCCAATTCCAGATGCAGCTATTACCTATGAGATTCGATGCGAGATGCGGAAACCGCCTTTGCTGCTGGATAATGATTGGCCGGAGTTCAACTCGGACTTTCATGATCTGATAGTGTGGGGAGTGACGAAGGATCTATTGCCGACGCTTGGGAAGAGCTCTGTATCTGATAAGCATCGCTTGACATATCGAGAGCGTCTGCGTCGATTCACGAGGACAGAGACACCAGCTGGTGAGGCAACTTGGGTCTTTGCAGATGTCCAGTCGCAAGTTGGGATTCAGCAGCGGCCGCATCGACCGTTAATCCCTGGAGTAGATACTGGACTGGGGGCGGCGACATGAGTGAGCTTCGTAGGGTTCCATCCTCTAGTGCGACGAACTCTGTCTTCGTGACAGAGGCTAAGCTAGCAGAGGTAGCAGTCTTGCTCGTTCCAGAGGTCGAGGATGACGAGGGCACTTATACGTGGTCGGGGACTTATATACTAAGAACGAAGAACGTCCCTGTGACAGCAGAAGGTAAGAGCTTCATGATTGGTCTGCTGCAAGCAGCGATAGAAGATATCGAGGCCAGCGATGAGTGAGATGCGAGTCAGTGATCCTGAAGCAGTAACTAGTCCGATCTATCGAATTAGCGGTCAGCGGTCTAGGTGGGTATATCCAGATCCGAGACTAACTCCTGAGCATAGTGAGGTTCTTCGAGATGTGAATATCTCGCAGAGGGGAATCGCTCAGAGTCGCTTTGGATATGATGAGTACAATGCGACGCAGCTGTCTGGTGGAGAGGCAGCTGTTGGTCTGTGGCAGGGGACCTTCAAGAGCGGGACTACTAAGCAGGTTATAGTAACTCCAACGAAGGTTTACTCGGACACCGGAGCTGCTAGAGTTAATATCACTGGCAGCTCCTTAACTGGGTCAGTTGATGATAGAGTTGACTTTACGTTTGTGAAGGATCAGGTGATCCTGAACAATACTGTCGATGTTCCAAGAGTATGGGCAGGAGATGATTCTACGCCGACGAATACTGCGAATCTAGCTACGATTCCGTTCACGAAGGCGAAGAAGATGGTTCAGCATCAGAACTTGCTCTTCGCTCTTGGGACGACGGAGTCTGGAACTTACTTCCCGACACGTATTAGATGGTGCGACATAAATCGACAGACTTATGTAGTAGACATTACTAGGTGGCTAGATCAGGATGTTTATGAGATATACGATGGCGGGACAGCGATTGTTAGCGCGGTGGACAACTGGGGGTGGCTACTCACATTCAAAGAGGACGGTATGTATCCTGGCAGGATTGTGTATGGCCCTCTTGGTTACTACGATTTTCAGTTGGGTTCCGAAGAAACAGGAACTGGACCTAGAAGAGGTTTCTCGCCACTGGCCAGGATGAGTATCATCGGGCGACCTGAGTTTGTATTCGGTCTCGCTAGCGAGGGATTGTTCCTTGTCCGACCGGACTTGAGCTTCGAGATCGTCAATAGTGATGATACAGAGGACTTCTTCGCCCTGAACGCGGGTAGGCTAAAATACGCACAGAGTTTCATTCGAGAGAAAGACCATCAGATTCGCACTCTTGTATCCTCCGCAGACAATACTTCTCACCATGACTTTGAGCTAGTGTATGACTGGGATACAGGAGATACGTGGATCGATAGGCCGTCAGTAAATAAGAACTATGCGCAGAGAGTCTTGATCTCGAATAAGGAGTTGGATTGGTTCGCAGGCTCCGACGGTTATATTTACAAGGGCAATGATGCGACCTTTACAGATGATAATGGAACTGGTATCACTTGGCAAATCAAGATGACTCCAAATGATCTTGGTCTGCCAGGGAAGCTTAAGCATATAGTGAATATCAGAACACTCTTTAGAAAGCGAAAGGGCGCAGGGAACGTCAATGTAAGGGTGTTCATTGACGAGGGAAGACAGAGTTCTGTTGTTGGGACTATATCAGCTGGCGGTGAGTATACGTGGAATACTAGCGTGGCTTGGAATACTGGTAAGAAGTGGCCTGGCACGAAGGCTCGAAGGGCGGATTCAGAGATTAATCGAATCTGCGAGACCATTAGTATTCAGTGGTCTGGGGAGCAGCCCGCCTCTATTGAGGGCTACGTAGTTGACTACATCCCATTGGAGAACTAACGATGGCAACAGTCACTCGACCTGGTATTGATCTACCGAGTGCTGGCGATGACATGGATTCCGAACAGGTAACGGATTGGACAACTAATATCCTATCGTTCCTGGAGAGTAATAGCTTCGACGAGAATAATGTCGACTATACTTCTACAGATGGAATCATGGTCCTGGGGCAGGCGCAAACTGCAACAGGTCTTCACTCGTTCGAGAGTACTGCGGCGGCAGCTGGAGGAATTCGAGAAGTAATGCAGCTGGGACTTAATCCAGCTACTGGAACGCCTGCCGCAAACGACGGTGGTAGAATTGTGCTGTACGCAGCAGATGCGGGGGATACTGAGTCGGACATCGCTTATATCGACTGGGTAATGACCACTGCCACGGCAGGAGCGGAAGTTGGAAGGCTGGACTTTTATGTAGCTGCTGGAGGAGCTCCGGCAAGCCAGCTTCAGATTCTTGACGGAAGTGTGCAGCCTACTTCAGACTCTGATGTGTCGCTTGGAGTAACTGGGACAAGATGGAGTAATCTTTTCACTGATGCGGCGACTGTCGGAGGAGCTGTTACTAGCGGGGCAGTTACTGCAACAGATACTACTGCGCCTCTCATACTAAAGTACGATGCACAAGAGTATGTAACCCATGCAGTCAGTTCTGCTGGGGTATACTCTATTACCACAACTGATGCATCTAGTGACTCTGGTGCTATTACACTGGACACTGTGGACAGCATCAAGCTCGATTCTGATACTGCTACTGAAGGTATCGTCTACGCTGACGGAGGAACCAGTCTGCTACGGATCTTTAATAGTAGCAGTGACGTGATCTTTAAGCCTCTGGTAGACGCTAAGGACATTATTTTCCAGCAGTATGATGGGACTGAAGTTCTTAAGGTTGACGATGATGCTTCGGTTAAGATTGGTGGCGGGTATGGGAGCACTGGCGTCACGATCTCGACAGCTGGCGTCATACAGGCCAATGGAGCTATTACGAGCGATGGGGCCGTTACAGGAGCGACCCTTGCAGGGACCATCTCTACGGCGGCTCAGAACTCTATCACTTCAGCTTCATCATTGGCAACCGTAGGTACTATCACCACCGGTACTTGGTCCGGTGTGATCGACGGCGACTGCACGATGACTGTGGGGTCTGACGCAACCGGCGACATTTACTATCGTGACGCCAGTGGTTTTCTGGAGAGGTTAGCCTCTGGTGCTGACGGCTATGTGTTGACCGGCACAGGGGTCGGTTCTATCCCTGCTTGGGAAGCAGCGTCAGGCGATATTACGGGCGTAACGGCAGGCAACGGACTGTCGGGCGGTGGGGCCAGCGGTACCGTCTCTCTTGCTCTTGATCTCTCGGAGCTTGCCGATACAGCGATTGCTGACGGTGACTATATCGTATTCACGGATGCTACCGACAGCGCT
>Ga0080013_1003726_pt1 | contig 15649 bp, 8 predicted proteins | sample ETNvirenome_6_85_FD_69236 | JGI IMG/M metagenome (GOLD analysis project Ga0080013, IMG submission 69236) | Marine viral communities from the Pacific Ocean - ETNP_6_85 (SPADES assembly) (version 2) | ecosystem: Environmental > Aquatic > Marine > Oceanic | place: Pacific Ocean | collected 2013-06-19
AGGATTCTGATTATACCTACCTCTTAAAATAACTTCTTTTATTTTTCCCTTGCTATCTATTACAACATAAGGTTTATCTACCGGAGTTAACCTACCCTTATCAAATCCTTGATGATATTTAAGGACAGGATTGTCATCAAAATCACCAAACTTATATGAGATAGCTTCTTCCATAGTTGTCTTTACTTCTTGAACTCTAGCAAGTTTTTCTCTTAATCTTGAGACAGCAAGATTCTCATTCGGATCACCTTTAATGAAAGCTTCTTTATTTTCTATCTCTAATTTCAGATGGGTTTCCTGACGAGCAAGATCATGGAGCTTTAAAGCTCTAGCTTCATCTTTAACATATTCTCTTAAAGCATTATTAAATACACGATTATGTTTAGCAGTTAAAGATTCACCCCGCACAGCCTCATAGCCACCCTCTATATAATCTACGATATCTTTAGATTCTGATAGACCTTTACCATATTGTCCTTGCTGTTTTAGATTGCTTGTACTTTGATAAACTTTATGAAGTCCATTCATTGCTACATCATAAGAATTTTTAGACTTGACAAAATAATCAGCTACAGAAATAAGTCCTTCTTTCATATTAATTCTTGGATTAATGTGAGCTAAGTTTGAAAGATCAAAGCTATTTGCCATTTCAACGTAAGCATCATTATAATTTTGCAAAGTTGCTTTTGATTGTATGCCAGAAGGATCCTCATAAACACCTCTGTTGTATTTCAGATAAACATTAAGAGGATCAATTATTCTTCTACGAATTGCATCACGAACATCTCTAAAATCCGGACTGTTTAAATCAATAGGATGTTTCTTATCTATTTTACCAGGATCTTTTGCCTTCTCAGTTACTATTTCAAACAGACCATTCTTCCCGAAGAAAATTTCATTTTGTATATTATTTATCTGTTCTACCGATTTATCAGAAGGAAGATTCTTATACACATCTATGTATTCTTTAGCCATCCGAGATATATTGTCAACAGTATGTGAATACCTGCCATTCTGATTCAATCTGACAATGAGAGTCTTATCTCTACCCTCAATAAAATTAGAAGTAAATTTAAGTATATTAGGATATTGTCTAAAGATATTGGAAAGATAAGTAGCAGTCTGATGCATCTTAATAAATCTACCTCTAGCATTATTAACTTCATGCATGACCTGATCATTTCTAGTACCACCTGAAATTAAGTCAGGAATAGTTTTAGAATATCTCCATGATTCAAGGTTAGGATTAAACAATCCATCTAATGCACCTTCAACAGTTTCCTGAGTTATATGTCCTGCAACTCTATTCACTTCTCTCCAGAATAATCCAGGTGCTGCTATATAATTAAAAGATTTATCAAAATCAAAGTCAGCATCTTGTGGTTTGATTGCATCAATATGATTCATCCTACTTACATTACCTGCAGACTCATCAACATGAGCCCTTCGTATTCCATCAGCACCCTCTGCAATAGCTATCTTACTTATAACTATATCACCTATCATATTACGTGGCTGTCTACTATTAAGAGTACCAACACTAAGACCCATATTCGCATCATCAAGCATTAAAGCAGCCTTTGCTAGACTGGTACCATCAATCATCATATCCATACCACGAGTATCAAGAGCCAAAGCTTCATTAAATCCACGTTTATTTGTAGCTATAGATTCTGCAGTCATACCTTTTACAACACCAAAATTATCTAACTCTATTATATTACCATCCTTATTAATAGCCCTACCTTCTATCTGTAAGAATTTTTCCGCACCTATTTCTACCATAAATGCATCAGCTATTCTAGATTTATTACCCTCAGCAATATAATTTACTCTTTGTATTAATATATTTCCAACACCATTCTTCTGATTGGCAGCCTTCTTAAACTTTTTACTTGCAGAATAATATGATGGCAGAAACTCTCCAAAGAATTGTACTGTAGGTCTTCCTCCTATATCAGATCTAATAGTAACACCAAGGTTACCCATGTCCGCAGTCATTACATCCAACGAACCATCTGGAACTATACCACCAGCTATTGATCCATTATTAATGAAATAACTAATCATCGCATCTTCAAGTCTCCTTTGTGCCCAAGGCTCCATAATAACACCTTCACGGGACAGTATAGAGGAAACAGCAGTATTCATCATACTAGGATCACCTGTCTCTGCCTGTGCTCCAAGTATCTTACGAGCTAAAGCAGTTCTATGAAATGGATTGGTATACATCATCCCAAGATTATGATTGTAAGCCTGAATCTTTCCATCAGTACCTATCCAATCAGCTATACCATTATCATGAGAGAAATGTACTCCAGTATTAGCACCCACTAAAGGATCATGCTCACTAGATATAGTTCTTAGACTCATAGATTCCCAAGGTAATTCCATAATAGAATTGTTATGATCACCTACTATCCTATCTACAGAAAGAGATTCATGCCAAGGACGTGATAATGTTTCAGTTTCAGCAGCACCAATTCCAATTATTTCAGCATACTTATCATTATAATCCTCTCCAGCTCTTTCTTTCAAGGTATTAATCTTGTTGCCAGATTTAAATGTTAAAGCATCTACTCCTAAATTCTGCATTAAATTATCCAATAGTGGATTATATTTGAAAGCAGTTTTAGCAAACCAAGTCTGAACCTTACCGTAATCTGTAGCAGATCTATCAAAAACTATATCAGAATGAGTAATAGTAGGCTTTATACCACCAGATTTAAAGCCAGTTATATTACCATTAAGATCTGTTCTAACCATGTCTGGATGAATACCAATCAATGACATTGCAAATAAATAAGCATCCTTAGATAAGAACATCTCTCCATCTACAATAGATTTAGAAGCTGCATCTGCTAAGCTTAAATTAAAGTCAAGTGTTTCTTGATCTATCTCTCCTATCTCTTTTTGTTCTCGTAAAGATTCTCTAACTCTATCAAGCGAAGAAAAGATATTATCCAATTTATTACCATTAGCATCTGTTAAAGTTGCTTCATCATCAATAGATAGGGTACGTAATCTTTTATAGTTACCATCAGAGTCTGGAGTATACCATTCATTAAGTCTTTCGTATATATTACGATGAAAACCTGATTCAGCATTTCTATATATTGATGCAGCTCTACTAATATTCTTATCAGTAGGAATAAAGCCATTCTTAGGCTCTACTAACTTAGCTCTCTTGAAAGAATCCTTAATAAAATCATGATCTAAACTGATAGATCCATTATCAATAACCTTATCTATAGCATGTGGTAGATCAAGTATAAGTCTAGTTAATTTAATAGCTTCTACTACAGAATTATCAGTAGTTGTATTCCTTATATTTTCAAGAAGATCCCGTACAGATCTCTTGGCATCACCACTAAGATCACCATCAAAGATAGCTTCCAACTTTTTGTATAACTCTCCATCAGAACTGAACTGTTCTTGTATATTTTCACGAATAGATCCTTTTCCAGCATCCATTCTAACCATAAGAGATGTAGTTTCATTTATAGGTATTATCTTGTAACGAGCACCAGCTATATCCGGAGCTCTCCTATCTACATCCTTTAATGTAGTAGAATCTCCATGCTTATAATAATCAGACTGACCTTTAGGATTCCTGATAGTAAAGTTACCAGAATTTAAAGCAGCATTAATATTTTCTAAATCAAAACCATTGATATCTCTTATAGGCTTTCCACGAAGATCTATTCCAGCATTCTCCACTACATAAATATGATTTTGTCCAATATCAAGGTGGTTTATGATACCCATTAATCCACGATCACCCACATCACCCATTACTTTATAATTCTGTATCAAATGATTGCTACTAAGATCTACCTTTAAAGTTTTAATAGGTATCTTTGAAAAGTAAGCAGATGTAATAGAATATATATCTGAATCTAATACTTCTCGTGAGGGACGTAGGTTTACATCAATATTTTCCATATTGACTCTTACAGCCAATCTAAGCGGATCCACAATAAGCCTCTGAAAATTACTATCATTCATTGGAATATCTTCAGCAAGATTATCAAGCGTTCTTTTCATTCTAATAATATTCTCACGCAGCTCAGCGTTAGGAAGATTTTCCGGATTACGATAGAAATCTCCAAGAATACTTTGAGCATAATCCTTTATTTCCTGCTTATTCTTTCTAGCACTCCTGTCTATATCAAATAGCTTATCTAAATAGTTCTTAGATATATTATATTTAATCTGGAATTGAGAGGATGTAATTCTTACATGATTATCACGCAAATCCTTATCAGGAACATCATATTCAGACAACTGTTTCCTGATCAAGTCTTTTATACTGTCTTCATTTAAAACTCTATTCTGTGCTTCTTTCTCAATGGATAATTTGATCTCCAATATCTCCTGCATGTACTTGGACTTATCAGAATTGAGTGGATCTCTACTCAAGATATCCATTACCTTATGTATATCACCCTCTTTCCTTGCTGCCGCATCAAGCACGGCTGTATTTCTTTCTATTAAAGCAGTCTTAATTAATGTAGCAAGATTAGTAGTAGTCTTCATAAGCTCACCCATGCTCTGGATATCTTTTGCTGCCTGCTCTCTTATCGTAGGATCTATATTATCAGCACCAAGCTTAATCTGCTCATGAAGCATATTCATTTTGTCTATCTCATTCTCAAGAAAAGATGCAGCTTGTCTAGCCTTATCATTGGAGAAAATATCCATAGCATTAGCACTATCAGACATAGACTTGGTCAAAGCCTTAATCCAGTCACCAGTATTTTGTTCTAAAACATCACTACGAAATTCTACTGGGAATCCAGAATTATCAATAGCATTAAAAACACTGTCATAATGTTTAAGCAACTGATCATATGCTTCCTGAGATATCTTACCAGTTTCAAAAGCTGTCTGTAATTTAGAAGCAATCCTTAGCCTATCTGGAAATATTAATTTAGTACCAGCTTCCTGATAGTTAAAGCCAATGTCATTTTTAAGAGATATAATGCTAGCCTTAGTATCAATGCCAGTATACATATCATTTAAACCCAGCTTCTGGACAGACTTATTAAATATGTACTGCTTAAAATCTTTCAATGATTTTGGATTGGTAAACAAATCTCCAACAAGAGACCTGGTTTTTTCCATTAAACCACTAGCCTGTTCTTGTGTTATTGTTCTAGGAATCCTACGCTCTACAGCTGGCTCTAATCCAATTGAAATCTCATGAAGATTATCTATAAATAAACTAACCTCTCCATAATCACTTAGAGCACCATCATCCTTAGTAACATTAGGCTTAGCTCTGGATAAAATAAGATTTTCAATTGCTTCTCGAATATTGGTAGCTTCTAAAGCGGTAGTATTATGATCCTTACCACCAGTTAATATTTCATAAGCATTCCTACGCTGCTCTACTTTAAGATAATCATTATATGTTATATGCCAAGCATCATTTTGTAGAATAAGTGGATCATTTTCTATAGCTCTAGCTTGCCATCCATCACCATAAACAAGCTTCATCATTTTTTCAGTTGCTGCTTTATGAGCTGTTATAGCTTTAGTCTGTACCTCACCACTAATCTTAGTAGTTGCAATTGGAGGAGCCTTCAAAGGATCAATCCAATTATTATTTATACCATTGTCAAATATAGTAGTAAAGATATTATTCATGAATGGATCACCAAAATCTACCTTATCTAATCTGGGGCCCTTAATGACACCAAATTCGTTAGCTTCTACTTCAATGCCTAAAGCCCTATAAGTATCAAGAATGTAATTTTTAAGGATATCCTGTGGCTCTTTAACAGCATTCCTGATAGTCTTCTCTACCCAACTAGTAATCTGTTCATCAGGATTATATTTATTTAATTTTTCCCCATCAAAACTAATCTCACTCAGCTTGGTAGCAATATCAAATGCATCTTCTGGACGTATATTATCTACATTCAGTTTTTCAGGACTATTCTGATTATGTATATCAATTATCTTTTGAGCTACAAAAAGCTTATCATATAATTTAAGAGATTCTTCATAAGTAATTTCTCCAGACTTTATCTTATCAGATATATGCTTATTAAATGCAGTTCTTAAATCAACACCATCAACTACTTCCTTACCTATATGTGGGGAAAGTATAGCCTTTATTTCATTAAGCTCAGGAGAAGAATCTATAGAATTCTTAATTATAGTATCTGACTGTTCATGTTTTAAATCATCAAGGCTTTTATGACCATAAGTATTTAATACTCTAGACATCTTAGCCTGATCAACACCAAAAGTATTTAAACCACCAACCATCTTTCTAAGCTTACTCTGTTTTGCATTAAAGTATGCTGGAATCTTGCCAGTCTGGAACATCCTACCAAACATACCAGGAGTAGCTTCTACATTGAAACTGTGAGGTTTTCTAGTAAAATACATGGCTGTAAATATATTAGAAGCTATCTCGGGCATACTCCCACCCATTGCAGTAGATAGAGATTCCTTGCTAAGTCCATTATTCCAGAAAGAACCAATTATATGAGGGCCATGCATAGCCATTACACCAGCACCCATTCTTGGGAGAGATGCAAAAACATCTTTTCCAAACTCTTTAGTCCACTCATAGGGAGCCTTGGTTACATATTCCTTCCTAATCTTACCCAAATATTCCTTCATAAGCTTTGTATTAGCATCAGATGTACCACCTTCTAGCCACCACTGCCTACCCATCTTTTCAAATTTAGTACCTCTACCAATATTAAGATAGCCACCAGCAATCTCATCCATAGCTGTTAGCTGTGATCTAAGTTCTACATTGGTATACTTACCCAATGGCTTCCAATAGGATTTAGCAGACTGCTTTATCATATTACTTAATCTTTTCAGATGACCAGCACTAGTACCACCGAAACCTTTTACAAACTTAACAGCACCAAGTGGAGCAAAGAAAGCTGCTTCATGTAATGACTGGCTTATCCATCTACCAGCAAAATCCATAGCATTAAATTCATATAATCCAGGCTGTCTCTTCATCTCTCCATAATCATTTGCTCGTACATTCCACATAGCAGCCTGCATTTCAGTTACACCTGCACGCATTGTACCTAATGTAAGACCAATCCCTGCATCATAGGCCATAGAGCCAAGAACTAAGGCTGCTCCGGGTCTCTCTCTTAATCCTGGAACCTTACTAGCAGTCATTTGTAATAATGATAAAGCATCATCTGGATTATTCTTAGTAATAATATCAAAAGTACTCTTAGCAACATCATCTAATATCTGATCATCTGTAATATTTAAAACCTTAGCTATATTAACCTTGAGCCCATTAACCATGGTTTCCTCATATAATTCAGAAGCCATGTTACCTTCTATCGCTCTTATACTATTTGCACCAGCTGAATATTCATATGCATCATCAATAATCTTGCTAGCAACACTAGTTTTCGTTCCACCTTCTACTACCTCTCCTGCAAGTCCCTTAGATACATCAACACCTTTCTTAACAGCAATATTCTTTCCAGCATCTATTAATTCCTTAGTAGATTTCTTTATAGCCATCTTAGTACCAGCAGCACCAATCTTTCCTGCTGATTTTACAGCAGTACTAGTTAAAATACCACCTGCCCAGAAACTTGGTATCTGTCCAAAGGCTGCACCCATAGAATAACCAGCCTTACCCATATCAGTTAGCTCATCCCAGCTACCAGCTTGACCTCCAGCTAGACCTGTAATTGCTTCTTCCCAGGTATAGGCAGCATCTCCACGCTTAGCTTCTGCTATAGCATCAGATACTCCGAGAGTTCCAAATGTAGCTTGCTCTGTAAAGCCCCATAAAGCTTGTCCTACAAAATCATATATATTACCTTCAAAATCAGATATATCGGGAACAAGTGATCTCTGTTCTTCTTCTAATAATCTTAGAAAATTTTCTTTATTCATTCTTGGCATATGTTGTCTCCGGAACATCTATTAGTAATTCTTCGTTAGATTCTAGTTGCTGACCGCTTAGTAAGCTTCTAAGATTTTCCATACTTATATAATCTAAAGCTTCATCAATACCACTTGCCTTAATCTGTTCTTTCCTAAGCTCTTGTACTTCTAAAAGATCGCTTATATCTTCATATAAAGGAGAAGCACCTTCATACTTTTCTTTAAATGCTTCTTCTTCAGCTAATACACCTGCTAACTTAGCTTGCTCTATGCCTATTTCAGGCCCAGGACCATATCTTTGAGCTTCAGGATCCCAGTTAAACATTCTATTCTCAATCTTCTCCATACCTTTTGTACGAAACAAGTCTGTCCATCCCGCACCAAGTTGCGTAAGATACTTTAAAGTTTCTGGTAGAACCAAACCTAAAAATGGAATTTCTCTTAATGGCCCACCTTCCTCACCTGTAAAAGGCAATCCAGCAGTAGCACTAGTACGATCATCAAATTCTTGTCTCATTGTTCCTATATTATTCTGTAATGATGTTTTCCTTTTTTTAATATCAGCAGCTATAGCATTCTTTTCAGTAATTACTCTCTCCATTTCATCAATGCCTTCCTTGCCAAAGTATTCACTCTGAAGAATCTCATCATTCTTTTCTACAAGATCCATTATCCTAAGTAATTCTCTATTACTTACATCCTTTGAAAAGGAAAACTGGTCACTTTCTGGACTACCAAATTCTTCCTGAATAGAAGTAATCATCATTGAATTAATACCTTGTTCTATTTCAGGATACTTTTCATAGATTCTATCCAGATATTTATGCTCTTTTAGATATTTACTCTTTTCTTCAAAAGTAGCATAGTTATCAAGGTCACGCATTAATTTATCTATTATTTGATCTCTCTTAGCCATTAGTCCTCCAATAAGCCTTCCCATTCATCGTCAGGATTAATAATATTAGTAGTATCAGTAATAGTAGGATCACTAGGAGCAGTAATCAGATCATTTTGACCAAGAGAAGCTAGAAGAGTATTACTAAATTGTTCTCCAACATCAGCTGCAAATTGTGTAAGACTAACTCCAGGTGGCATACCAAAATATTTCTGTGCTAACTCATTCAATATTCTAGCTTTTTCTGAATCACCAGCTTGAACGGCTGATATATATTCCTTAGCAGCATCATCTACATAACCCTTAAAGGCACTCCAATTACCATATGCTGTTTGACCCATAAGAGATGCTGCATCACCAGATCCAAGATTCTGCATCTCTATATATTCTTCAGTAATCTCAGGATAATCTTCTGGCTTTACATCTCTTCCAATCAACTTTGAAAATTCTCCACCTATAGATTTATATATAGCAAATTGACCTTGTTCATTTGCAGCCACAGTAGCAGCATCTGTATTTTCATCATAATTTGCTTCTGCTATTTGTAATGCTTGTAAATTCTGCATATCAGATGTTTTCTTAGATGAATTAGAAAGAGTACCAAACATTAACTCTGCCTTATCATTCTCTGACTGTACCTGTTGTGCTTGAGTTTTACTTTCATAATACTGTATCTTCTGCTCTGTTAAGCCAAAAGTTTGCTCTGTCTTTCTAAGCTTTGATAAACTTTCACTTACTGCACCTAAATTATTCTTAAATAAAGACTGTACAGTAGGACTTGCCTCACCATATTCAATTTCATATGCAACAAGTCCAAGATCTCCAAGATCCCATTCTGCTTCAGATACTCCACCTCTAAAACCAGCACCACCAGCCATTATATTTTCTGCTCTTTTAACATCTCCATAAAGAGATTCCTGAAGAGTGGTTATTTGACTCTTAATTTGTTGAGCATTATTTAATGCCCAATCAGCTCTAGCACTATAATCAGTAGCTTCTCCTTGGTATACATCACGAACTACTTCATCACCAGCAGCTTTATATAATTCTCCTAATGAGCTAACATCACCTACAGCTTTATGGTATTCAGTTTCTAATAGTTCAAGAGATTGTTGGGCATCTGAATATATTTTCATATTCTCATTATACATGCTTTTGCCAGCTTCTATCTCATATCCTTTTTCTGTAAGCTCTCTCCTCAATCCACGCTCTAATGCACGCTCTTCTTGAGCATATTCTAATTGCTTATATTGTAATATTAAACCTGGAAGTTCATCTAAAAATCTACCTAAAGCACTTTCTTCTACTACTATTCTTGCCATATTATATATTCCTAATTTTCATATTTATATTTATGTAGGTATAGCTCCAACATCATCATATAACTCATCAAGCTGTCTTTTCTTCTCAAGATATTCAGCTTGTCTAAAATCTAGATCTGCTCCAGCTATTGAAAAGTCATAATCAGCAGCTGCCCCCTCCATACCTAGAGCATAAGTTTCTGCAGCAGTTTTTTGTCCGGCAGCAACTCCAGCAAGTCCAATGTCAGCCCTTCTGCCAGCACCAGCCATTCCTTGAGTACGGCCTTTTTGAAGTTGGCCATAGTCCTGAGTTAAAGTTTTCATTTGCTGACCTAAGGCCCCAGTTACAGTTCCACTCCTAGCAAAACCACTTTTAGCCGCAGCTGTTTCTGCGCCTGTACGTGCTTGAGTCATACTTTGACCAATAGCCCTTGATCCGGCAGTAAATTCCATTCCAAGAGATTCACGTGCTCCTCTATAAGTTTCACCTATACCTGCTGTAGCAACCTCTGCTTCTCTTCCTGCAGCTTCTTTTGAAGCAAGCAAACCCTTTTCAGTAAATTCCTTTGTCTCAAGTGCTCTACCAGTAGTTAAGTCTTGTTGCTCTCCAAGAAACCCAAAAGGTTCTTCTTTAAATCCTTCTATATATTGCATACTATCGTCAGCCATACCAAACTCACCTTGTAAATATGATTCTAACATTCCTTCATCCATACCTGATAAAGTTTCATAAGATTGTCTTCCAGTGATACCCTTATCTTCAGCTACATATCCTATTTCATAACCCTTAGGAGTGTTTGCAGGGAGTAAATAAGCAGAATTTGGATCATTTTCATCTGCATGCTTATGCTGCTGAGATTCTTCAGTATGATACTCAGGCATACCAGTAAGAGGATTAGTAGCACCGGATCCAACTCTTTTAGTATATTCTTCTCCTGCCTTACGATAAACATCAATAAGATAAGCTTCTAAAGCATTAACATGAGAATCTTTACCATCTACCTTACGTATCTTAGTATCACCACCACGACCTAGACGTGCTTTATTCTTTTTATTAAGTTTACGTGTAGCTACTATATTTCTGTTTGTTGCCATATTTTCCCCTATTAATATCTTCTTATAGAGCTTCTTAATCCAGAGCGATCATATCCTGATGAACCAGACAAACCTAATTTTTCTATCATACCAAGTGATTGTTGTAATTGTTCAGTAGAAGATCCTTTGTATTTTGGTAATTGCCAAGGAGTAAATGTTGGTTTTGTGCCAACACCCCAAGTAGAGATACTGCTTCTTGCATCTTCACCAAATTCAGAAGATATATCTACTGGCGTTTGTGTAGTAAACTCTGATACATCTTCAGCTACTCTCATCCTTTGTAACCCTCGTGGATCAACACCCCCAGTATGTTCTTCTGGAACTGATGGCATTTGTGTAGAAAAAGACTCTGGTTTATTCCAATCCATAGCAGATTCGCCAAGTTCCTGCCGTCTCATTGCTCCTTTCAAAAATGGATCTTTACCACGAACCCTCCCCTCACTACCAATAAACCGAACATCTTCTCCAAATTCTGTTGCAAATTCTCCTTGCTGTCCTAAGAACTCACTTAACTTTGCTTCCTTACCTGCTGTGGTTACTTCTATTCCTTTCATAGTTCCCATCGGATCACTTGCCATCTTCTGAGCTATAGGACTTAATGTAGCTCTCTCTACTGTAGGACCGGCTGCAAGCTTAGCCTTCTGCAAACCACGACCTACCGTACTCTCTGCAAAATCAAAACCCTTAGCACCTTTTGCAATTTTTGCTGCTTCTTCAGCAGTAGCACCCCCTGCTTTAGCTGCTCTTCCTGCCGAAGCAAGTTTTAATTTTTGTCCTATACCAGCAGTAACAGCACCCTTTAAAGATTCAGTTAAATTGCGAGAACCAAATGCACCTAATTCCCTTTGTAGACTTTTTCTATCTTCCTGGAAAAACTTGCCTCCTGTAAGCTTACCACCTGCAGCAGAGCCTATAGCTCCACCTAGAAGAGTTCCTCCTCCAGCTGCTAAACCCATTGCCCAAGGAGCTGCTGCACCTCCAGTGAAGGCTGTTGCAGCTAAACCACCTAAAGTTCTACCAATAGATCCCCAAAGACCTTTCTTTTTAGACTTTTTTCGAAGAGATGCTTCCTCCGATCTTACATCTTTTTGTAATAAAGCTCTTCCATATCCCATAATCTTATCCCCTATCTAATACTTTCTTATATAATACGCTATAACTATTTCTAAACTTCATCCCAAGTTTTATGTAACTTATCAGCAGATACAACTTCATCTGGTTTAGCTTCTGCTGTTTTAGAAGCATCAAGTACTTTCTCATATAATACATTCTTATAACGCACATACTCCACTACACCTTTAACTGTAGATCTTAATACTGGTACACCTTCAGCCAAATCAGCTACAGCAGGCTTTCCTGATTTAACTTGTAATCTCTCCTGTTTCTTATGTAAAGCTATTCTTTCTGCTCTTGTTAAAGCCACTATCTAGCTCCTTTTACCCTGTATACTATAGATACATCATTAATTTCAAATGCTGCTGGAACAGTCCCATCTGTTGCAAATCTTAATCTAAAAGATTTAATATTACTTGACTCTGATAATGTATCTGGTACTAACTCTGCTGTTTGCCATCCATTAGCAGCTGGTAACTCTGGCACTGTAAAATCATATGCAAATGTAGTATCACCATCAACCCCATAATCAGCCTGGACATTTGTTGTAGCATTGCCAGATTGATAAGTAACTATAACTTTATATACTGTTTTATTTTGTGCTGGTTGTCCAAAATCTATATCTTTAGTTGACATAACCATGGTAGTGCTAGTAGCTGCAGTATCATCCCACTTAACTATAGTACCAGCAGCAGAGTGGGCATATATTAAATCTTGATACCAATCTGTGACAAAATTTGTTTTATCTTCTGATGTTATAGTAGCAGCTGCTCCCTCCACCCATGACTGTGTAACCATATCATATAAAAAAGTAGCACCGTCACCAGAAGTAGTAACATCATTTGCAATAAGTAGCTGTCTTTTCTTTGGGATATATCCAATCATAGGTTCAAGAGTAGTAAATGTAGCCCACAATCTTTCTTTTATTATCTGTCTACCCTGCTTCTCAAGTAAGTTATTTACCTTCTGTCCATCATACAGATAGCATCCTTGCTTATTAACCCATGCTATACCAAAATCAGTCTTACAAGAAGCAGCAGGATGACTAATACCCTTATGTATAAACGTATCTTCTATAAATTCTACCTCTTGAGAAATATTTATCAAAGTCATCTTCTTCTTTTTAAACTGTAGCAATCTATCAGCATACTCTTCAAGCTTTACTATTTCATCTCCATCACGAATTTCAGCTTCCAATCTTCTATCAAGTGAAAAACTATCAAATTTACCTACCTGAGATTTCATTATTGCATCTCCATAAACTTGAACATTTCCTTGAGAATCATTAGCTTTAAAATTAGCTACATAAGCTCTTCGGTTAGCTACCGCTGCAGTTTTAAACCCAGTACCAATACCACTAAACGCTGCTGTAGTAGTTGCACCAGTAATACCTGAACTATCTTCATATGTTATAACCTCTGAGGGTGCATCCAAAAATGCAGTATCAACTGTTTTGGCATTATATACTACACCCCCACCCTGGGTAGCATAATACCACATTCCATATGATTCATCGCTGGGTAACTTTATACCTTTAGTAATATCTACATTTGCCTGTTGGTACCATGAGCCTGAATCCTCTCTCCGCATATATATATTAAATCCAGAAACCCTTGGATCAGTTATATGTAATCCTGTACTTGTTCCATCTCCAGTATAAACATACGCTGCAAAAGACATACTTGACATTCCTTGAGTTCCATTGGCACCACATATATCTTCTGGATCAAACTTTGTTGAAAAAACATGTAAAGGAGATTCTTGTTTGCTATCATCATAAAGAGTAGATACAGCAAATTCCCATGCTTGATTATCGCCATCAAACCAGTCGTGTCTAGATAAATTAAATATTGTTACCCAATCAGCCAGTGATTCAGATATTGTTCCATCAACTGTTATAATATTTGGATCACCCGAATCTGTACTTACAACTTGATATGGTACAGTATTTAATCCGCCTGAAACGTTTTTAAATAGCAACCAGTCCCCAGGAGAACAAAAACTCGCTACACCAGGTTGAGTAACTGAACTGGGAGTCCCTCCATCTAATAAAAATACAACATTTTCATTTGTAAACATATTAACTTTTGCACTAAAACTTTTATGTGTTACTTTAAGACCGCCAGTATCAGGATAACCTGCATCATTATCACTTTTATTATTAATATAAAGAGCTATTGGAGAAGCCGCAACTCCATAGACAAGTGATACAAAAGATACATCTTGAACAGCTAAAGCTTTAGGAGCAGCCTCATCTACAATCCATTCATCAACTTTAATACCATTATTAAAGGCAGCTGCAGGTTGATCTAGGCCAGTAATACCATCTCCATAAAAGTATCTATCTATATAGCCATACCATTTAGATTCATTGTCAGCTCCAAAATTTCCATCACTTATTCTTAAAGCTCCATCTATAAAGTAAAAAGTAGATTTCATTCCTGTAGTAGAACCTAGATCAACTTTAGCCGTACCCCATGCATCAGCTACTCTACTATAAATATCTACATTAGCAGCTCCATCGGCATCAGTCATTGCTAAATAATCATTACCAGTCTGAGGCCATGATACAACATACAGATCATTATCAGAGTCATCAAATGTATTAGAATCCCCCCCTCTAAGATCATCTACAGTTATCTGAGTACCAGAATCAACAGATGCAACTATTCCAGAACTTCCATCTGAAATATTATATACTGTACCCCCAACTAATCCGCTAGTAAATGCTGCAGCACTATCTATCAATACAGTCGCACTATCACCCCCAGTATGAGATCCATAATGTGATACCTTTAGTTCAGCACCAGTTCTATCATGACTAAACTGAAATAATCCATAACCAGGATTTATAGCAGCAGAATTATCAGGAGGGTCTGTTGACGTATTAATACCACCCATCAGTCTAATCTTGCCTATCTCATCTACCATTACATCAGTAGCTTCAGATAACTCATTCTCAGCTATATCTCTAGCATCTGAGTTACTATTCAAACCTCCATGAAACTGAACTATCTTATAAAGCTGCTTAGGCATTATCTTCCTCTGAATTACCGGGAGAGGTATACACAACAGTCAGCGAACCGCTAGAACATGTGAGCCGAGAGAACCAAGGAGGAGCAGTGTAGTCCCTCTCCCAATTATAATATGATACACGATATTCGTCCATTAAAGCCCTTCTAAGACCTCTTTTACCTTTTCCCATACCTTATCATCATCTTTAGTTTTTGTGGCCTTTACGGCCCAACCTCCGACCTTTAAGAGCAAAGGGACAATACCATGCTTGGCAACAAACTTGCCTACTAATACTTTAAGCACTTTTACCTACCGCTTTGTAAATTGCTTTCTT
>Ga0080013_1003727_pt1 | contig 15644 bp, 8 predicted proteins | sample ETNvirenome_6_85_FD_69236 | JGI IMG/M metagenome (GOLD analysis project Ga0080013, IMG submission 69236) | Marine viral communities from the Pacific Ocean - ETNP_6_85 (SPADES assembly) (version 2) | ecosystem: Environmental > Aquatic > Marine > Oceanic | place: Pacific Ocean | collected 2013-06-19
GACGACTGGGAAGGAAACACCCATAATCCATAAGCCCCTCCATTTCCAAAGAGTTTGTCCGCGGCGGCACTCTCCATCACATTATTATCAGTCTTCCATCCGGCCTGAGCATCACCTCCGCCATCGTTGTTAGCATCTTGTTGTCCTAAGAGCCTCACATAAGTGACAGGGGCCACCTTCGCGTTTAAGAACGCCTTGGCGGCATAGCCCCCATACATCGGGGACTGATAGTTTCCGTCGCGATATACATCGCCGGTGCCGTTGCCAGGAACCGTATCGCCAAACATTCGTATAAAATCAGAGTAGGATTCAACTGTTACCGGCTGCATTCCCAGGCCACGAGGGGCCCGTCCAATTACTACGGGCCCGATTAATGGGGCGCTAGCGGGGATAAAAGAATTATCAATTTCATTTATAAAGGCTCCAGGAGATACAAATTTAAAACTTCTTCCTGACATTGGTGGGTTTCCTTATATTAAAAGTAGGTACAATCATTAATTAAATAGTATTTTCAATCTCAAAAGGATTCGCTTATGGAAGAAAAAGATTCTCGTCATCTTCAGGAACTGAGCTTTCAGACGGAAAGAGATATTCTACCACATTTTCATCAATTCTTACGAGTGGGCGATCATCATTTTCGCCTTCTCCAATAAGATATCCCAAAACACGAATGGTAATTTCGGAAGAATATAATCTTAATTCTTCATTAAGATTTGCGACGTTATTATTATGTGTAAAGCCCTGATCAATGAAACCCTCATAAAGATGGCCGTTTCGTTTCATTGTGAAGGCATTAATTTGTCCGGTGCGCGCAATAAAGGGAGCTACTAATTCATTCATTTGTTGCTGGTACTCACTCTTAATAATAATTTTATAATCTATGTTTACATAAACAGGAATAGGAATAGAGAGAGATTGAACAACAATCTTTTTATTAACTCTCGGATAGTACCTTTGAGGTCCGGATGTGCCGCCGCCAAAATTGGTTTTTGACAGGCCTGCGCCACCGCTGTCGGTTATTGTAATCGCTGTATTTCCGGCACTGCCGGCACTGGACTGAGTAACAGTAATAACTGCTCCATCCACCGTAGCGGTAAATCTCGTTCCCGCTGGTCCCGATGAAGTGTTAATCACATTCATTAGGTTAGTCGCAGTAGTATCGTTTGAAGTGGTGGCTTCCCATGTACCATTGACCGAACTTTGGTCGCCCTGCGTGAAATCGTAATTGGTACCGTCCGTAGCAACCAAATTTACTTTGTCGCCCGCATTTAATTCGCTGAAATCTGTAATAGTTATTGTTGCTGTAGCGGGTTTCGAGAAAGCAGACCTGTGATTTAAGGCACCATCAACATATAATTTCGATACAAGAGAACTGCCACTATTCTGTATAACAAATGCATAATGAGCCCAATCAGACAAGGACGATGCCGAGAGACCTATACCAATCGAAGAAGTATAAATACCGCTAGTACCAGATTGTACTGTAAGCACAAATGGTGACGTTGTGCCGGCGGGTGCTCCCAGGTGGTTGACCGAATTACTTAATTCAATTGTAATTCTACCATAATCAGCGCTAGAAGTAGCAACGTTATTCCACATATCAAAAACAACTTGCTTCTCGGTTAACGTCGTTGGGAATATGGCGCCATCGGCCACAGAACCTGTTTTTAGCCAAAATTCAACCGTAACGCCTTCATCAAAATTACTTCTTAGATTTGATTCGCGTGAACCAGAAGCGTAATCAGATGGTAATCCCTCAGAAGTATAAATATCTGTATCATATATGTTTGAAAATTGTGTCTTATTGTTTGTTGGATTATTAAAAGCTTCTGCTAATTTCGTGTAAGAGGATGTATTTGGGCCACCAAAAAAAGTAATATATTCAAAACTATTGGGGCGCCCGTAGCCTTCAACTTTGCCACCTATCTTTGCTCCCCATCCATCAGCACTTATTATAGCGTAACCATTTGTTCTGGGGTATAAATCATTAAAGACGTGCTTTTCAACACCTATAAGTTTATTATAAAATTCATTAATTTCGGCGTCAGATCCATCATAAGGATAATAATCATGAATGTACTCGACAGCAGATTTATAGTATAGATAGGCAGAGCCATATTTCGCGAATTTAGTTGGATCAGAGTAGTCTACATGCGGTACAAATACGTCCTGCTTTGTTTTAAGTGCGCGAACATTTCTTGCAGATTCAACATCCCCAAATGCATCTTTTTCATTAGTATCTGACAAATAATTTCTAGTTTTATTTGTTGAATCAAAAAGTTTTTTAATACTCATAGTCTTCTACTCTGAATTTGAACACATAAGGCTGTTCGGACCAAGAAGACAATGCAGCATCATAGAAAGCAAATTTAAAAGCATACATATATCCCGGCTCTAAAAGATTCATATCAAAATCAAAATAATTACCAGAAACATCATACGATAGTTGAGTATGGAAATCAGAACCAGTCCCGTAAGGAACTGCTTCATAGCTATCTATTATTCTAAATGCCCTATAAGAAGCACTTACAATTGTGGTACTTTCTGGAGTTGAATTTGCTACTGTATAAATGGTTGGACTCCAATTTTTATTTCTGACGTAGAGATTGAATCTGGCTGTTTCATTATTACGATATTTGTCTCTTAAGTTCGTAATATTTATATAATACGTTGGCTTGGAAACTGTCTGGGCCGCCTTTACAACAATAGGCGTAATAGAACCAGTAGCATAAACGGTACCGCCAGCAGTGAGACGGGCCCCAGAATTCGTACCACTATGCCAGATATCAAATAAACTTGTTATTGGTGTTGCGGCGGCTGTAATACCTATAGAGGCCGAATATATACCCGTAGAAACATAACCACCTGTAATATTTGTATTACCATCATACAGCACCAATTTAGATCCACTGGGCGCCGAATTATCTGCCGAACCCGAAAATAGACTGACATAAATTTCGCCGGCAGTAGCTAAATCGGGAATATTCGCCAAACGACCCCTAATATAGTTATAGAGGTAAATCTTGTTTAAGTTGTCTGCTGCGGGAGCGAGAGAACTACTGTAATAAAAATCTCCTCGATCATCTTTTACTGTCGAATCCCAGCGCGCCTCGATCACTGGGCGCCTAAAGAAATATTGTGAGCCCCTTGCGAAAAAACGTTTTGTATAATATGACTTTGTGGCGCCACTTACATTATGAACAACGCTACCGCTATTTTCGCCAGTCGAACTAGAGAAATAAGCTTCGTAGCTTTGAGATAGATATACCCCAACGCCGTAATTATTATAATCTCCAGCAATCCATTGTTCTACAGACGGCGTAATATCAATCTCAAGATCTTCTAAACCAGTAGTAAATGACTGACTATAAGCGCGCTCGCCCTCGGTTGCCGCTGCACCGGTAAGATAATCACCGCCAACATTAGTCCAAAGCACTCCTTTAGATGCAGACAGCCAATTGGCGCCAGTATTGCCTTTTGTTTCGTCTTTATATGTTTCTAAATCGAGGCCGGCGCCTTCTTCCCAAGACCGAGATACTAGTGCTACAACCAACTTATAATCTTCTGGAACCGTTTTTGAATGTTGAGCGTTAAACATCCGTAAATAAAAACTTACACTACCGCTCGCAGGAACCGTTCCCGCTGTTCGGTCAGTAGAAATATCATCTATTGGAAATTTCATAAGAACTCTAGAGAGTTCTTGGGAACTGGTACTTTGGCGCGCATAAACTGAAAATACTTCTACGACATCAGCGTTGCCCATATTGGAGCCAGTACCCCGTGTCTTTAAATTTGACTTATAAGCATTAACAATAGTTGTATCAGCCGAAGCTGTATAATGTTTTAAAGCCATTATCTAATTTTTCCTTTAATATCCACTCCTGGGTATTTAAGTTCTGCAACGGCATTTTTTGGAATAACAACATAGGTTCCATCTGGAGACATATTTTCATTAATATCGAACTGTACTCCAGAATAACTCGATGCAGTTCCCGTTCCGCTTTTGTTTGTTATCTTTACTTTAACAACATCAAGCACACCTTTGACTTTGTTCAATTCAGCAAAGATGTCTGTCGTATACACCGGCTCACCGATGTAGAAACTATTACTATAACGTGATTGTAATTGTGCTACACAAGCCTGTAGAACATCATATTTATCAACACCAGTAGCTGGAGTAATTATAAATTCAATTCCAAAATTAATAACAAAAGCATCTAAAATATCAACCGTATCGTTTATCATTCTATACTGATTGAGCCATGTCTTTAAATTATCTTTTATAGTTGAATTTGCAGCTGTAAGTTTTTTAAACTTATTTTCAGAAATAACATACATATTTAGATTTCTTTTTTTTGCATCCGGATCTCTTTGTACGGAACATCTCTTAATAGAGCCAAATTTAGCTGGCATGCGATATGCTAAATTTTCATAATCAGCCTGAGTTACTGCTCTATTCTGTGTTGGGAAGGTGTCGAAAATTCTTCTTTTAATCTCGCTTGTAGTTGCATTTGTTACATCACCAACTATAGGTTCTTCGTTCGTTATCTCAACAGATGATAAAATTGTATTAACAGTTCCGGCAGTGAGCGATTTTCTATCTTTAAACTCTAATATAGCATTTGGAACTTGTGTTAGTGTATTTACTGCTAAATTAGAATTAACAGGATTAGTAACTCGATATGTTATAGTCAAAGTTGTGTTCGAGGGAACAATCCCGAGACTATCATTTTTGCTTAATTTTGTTGGATCAAATGTGGTATCAGTTACATAAGTTTTTCCAAAAATATCCATTGCTACGGCGCCGGGATCGGCTATAACATCTGATTGGCCCGACTTTCCACTTCCAAATTGAAGAACTGTATTGTTGCGCCCTCTTTCTACAACAAATTTTCTTGATACCAAGTATGGCTTTAAAATTGATGGTACATTATCAGCTTTAAAATTAATATTGGATACCTCTTTAAAGATCATATCTTGCGATAAATTATCTACTTCAAAATATTCTTTTCCATCGGAATCGATAACGGAAACAATTTCTGAAATATTACGATTTCTTAGTCCAACTCTTTTAAATCTTTCATATGCCCCTATCGTTAATTTTTCACGACTGAAAAAGCCGGATACTACAGTTCCGTATGCCTTGATCGCATAGTACGTTGGGGCGCCCGTCGAGGTATTTGTTCTTGCGGCAACAATCGGATTTTGGGGCGCGTTAAAATCAATATTTTCAGTGAGAACAAAATTTAATCCAGTTACCGATGTAAATCTAGAGCCACGTTTCATAATTGGAACATAATCTTTATCTGGGCCTAGTCCCGTTGATGAGGCTGGTATCAACACATATATGGCAACTTTACCAAAAGTTGAGGGGCGCCCAGTGTATTTATATCCTAAAATTCTTCCTTGTCTTAAAACATTATCATACTGATATGCTGTATCTAGAAATGTCTCGTTAACACTATAATCTAAATAGAAAGAAAGCTGATCGCCCACATAGGCAACCGCATCGACCATCATGGCCCCAAAGGAGCCCTCACTAAAATCTTGGAAAGTATCAGGATAGAGTCTTTCCGCTATTTGTATAAGATCATCGCGGATTGAATTAAATTCTCTATGAGTATAATCAATGGGAACTATCTTTTTTTGCTCATCGGCCATAAAAAACCCTCAATTCTTAAATAGTAAATTGTAATAAATCTGTCGTGCCAATTCTGGGGATGGAATACTTAATGGATATTGATAACTGATTCATATCTTGGGAACCTCCATTGAATGCTATACGTTGAATCTTAACAAACGGCATGTAAATTTGAACTTGTTCTCTTATTTTTGAATCTATGTTGGCATAAGTACTTTCACTAAAACTATTAAATAAATATGTTTTCATGCCTACACCATAGCCAGGATCCATAACCCTTTCGCCGGGTACAGTAAGAATTAGCATTTTAAGATTCTGTTTAAACATATTGTCCATTGTTTTAAGCAAAGTATAGCCATCACGCGAATCTTGTGTTAGTGGTAATTTTGGTGCTAAACCAGCCATATTATGTTACCTCGTTACTATAAATACTATTATCATTCAATTTCGCACACATTTCCGTCAGCATCAAACGGATTAGTTCTTAATCGACCTCGCATCCACCATGGTACTTGTCGAAGTCCCGGATCTGGTCTTAGGTGCTTTCTTAGTTTCTTTGCTATAATTTCACTAGGACTGTCAAAGCCTTCAAAAATCATATTGGGCTTCAGTTGTTTTGAACCATAGAAAGACATAAATAATTTCTTAATTCTAGATCTGGCATTTCTGAGTATTTCTTGACTCCAAAAATCATATTCCACTACGCCGAATCCCGCCAATGGATTAAAGGTAGTCTCTGGAAGGCGATCACGGAAAGCAGCCCAAGCACCGTCTGGCGCGCCGGGGAGTGTATCTAGCGTGGCTCCTGTGACAATCTCGATTGGTATCTCATCTGTATATGGGATCATCACCACATTTCTATCTCCATCGTAAAGCTTTCCGGCTTCATTGGTCAGGCGCCGGCCCTCGTCGTCCACGGAGACCGTATAATCGTTAATATCGACTATGGAGCCGCGTAACTCTAGCCAAGAGATGTCCCCGTCGTCATATGCTTGCAACTGGGCTTGATACTCTGTTTCGGCCTCGGTCAGATCGTCACGATTAATGTAGCTCGCGCTCCAAGGAAATGGATATGGTTCGGCCGGCAACTGGACCGACGCTCCTACCATGGCCTGTTTTCCGGTCTCGGGATCAATAAGCGCCTCTTTTATTAATTCAACTTGCAAGCCGGGCTTTGCACTATAATCAAATCTCTTAAGTAATGCTCGCGTACTTTTAAGGGGATTTGGATTTATAATGTTCCAGAAAGTTTGATTACGTTCAACGGTTAATTCTCCTATTGAGGGTAAAATTCCCATATCATTATAAATCGCTGTTAAACCAACTAATTTATTTAATGGGAATATATATTCGCTCATAAGTTTAAATTTCTTATCATTTTTTAAGAGACTAGCGAGGCAGAGCAATAATTTACTATCACCTTCAAGATTGGAGAATTGATTAAGTGGCAAATCTAGAGCATCAAGTTCAACCGAAGTTACTTCATATTTAATACCATCAATTACAATGGAAAATAATAATCCATAACGAACGCCCAATTTGCCACTTAAGCCAACAGGATTTCCGCTTTCATCGTTCACAATCTTAAGTGTGCCTGGGTATACATCTGAAATATTATTTGTTGAATCTGATCTGATCAGATCATATGCGGTAGTGGGCGCTTTTCTTTGTCCGTCAATAGAAATATATTTCTCTAATATAAATGGGCCTTCCGTGGCTGCAGCTATCCTTTTATCTTGATCATCATGGACCCATTCCGGAACATCACCAATCGGTACCGACATTTTATGAACTAATGGATATAATATATCATGTGGCTCTTCAGTGTGTTGTTGGCCGGCCATCCACATAAGATTTCCATTTTCGTCTAAAGTTACATGATAATAGCCAACGTATTCTTCGCCGGCCCTTAAGCCGGTTTCATCCCTATCCTCTTTAACTACAAATTCTCCACCGTAAGTATAATAATATTTTGTGGCCCCATATGCATCTGTCGTTTCTGTACCAATATCAGCATAATTTGTCGTAAATGAACCATCAGGATTCACTGCTTTATTTAATGTAAGTGTACTCTCAACGACCATCTCTTCCAACAAATAATAGGCCATATCATGTACTTCTGGATTCCAGCCAAATTTGCTCATATTGTTCACAAATTTATCGGCCATAAAGTTTATTTGCTCAACTACTAATTCTTTAAGGATTATTTTGGCATCTTCTTCGGTTGATCTAACAGCTTCTAAATTCTTATCTAATCTATAGCCCCCCAAGGTTTGAAAAAGTCCCGCATCACCGCTAAGTTTTGCCGTCAATAAATCATCTCGAAATGGATAATCATATTCTGCCTGCAAATCATTAAGTCTAAAAAGAGCATCCAATACTGCAGGCGGTGGCTCTTGTATATTTCCATTATCAACAAGCATTGCATACATTTGTACTGATTGTTCTAAAAATGCATACCAGAATTCTTCATCTTTAAAAACATTAAATAATTCCCAAAGAGGAGGTTGCGCATCTTTAAAATGACTTTCCATAACTTCTATAATATAGGAAGCATAAACGGAGCTAAGCACCGCTGGACAGCGTGGAGCAAATTTTATAAATGTTGGGAATCCTTTAATAAAATGAGCACAAACATAAAGTCTGATAGCTGCCGTAATAAGTCCCACCATACCAGCTTTTGCGGGTCGCTGTAAAATTCTATTATATGGTAATTCTAAAGCGCAGGTTGAATCAGATTTCAATCTTTCATCTTCCGGAATATTCGGATATAGATCATCAATCATCTTTTGAATTTGTTCGAAATCAATTAAATCGGCGTTCTTTGGCTCACATGGATTTGATTCGGGAAAAAATGCATCTATTAATCCAAGCCATCCTTCTGCTTCAGACTGCCTAACATGGAATGAAGGACGAAGATAATTTCCTCCAAATGTGGCAGGATCTAAATAAAGCACTCTTACATCATCCATCGTGCCACCCGATAGAAGAGTATTATGCTGGTTTAAACTAATGCCCAGCACCATATCTCTTTCGCGATAAGGTTCGCTGGCCCCATTTATAGATTGATTTGCTTCGAAATACGGTATAAAAATAGTGGGATCATCGGGATCTGTAATTCCATACGTAAAATCTGCTGGCGATAGGGTATCGAAAGTGGCACCGTAAGCCCAACCACTTTTTTCTTTTGTATTGACATCGGCAACAGTTTTAAAAAATGTGTCTAAAGTACTTTCTACAAATTCAGTTCTAAAAGCTCTAATGTTATTATAGCCGGGGGCGGTATTATTTTCTTTGTATAACATTTCATCTAATAAAATGGTTTGAGGTTCATAGCTTGCTTTAGTCTGAAAGGAATTTAAAAAATTTGGATAGTCATTTAAAAATTCTTCACCTACAACATCAAAGGTATTATCTGTGCCCATAAATTCATATTTAAGAGTCTCTATAACGTCATATTCGGGTGACCCAAGAACTGCAGTTGCGCCAGCATCAAAAACGTTTTCAATTTTATCTGCAATAATTCCCCCAACACCGTCAACCAAACTTTGAAGGATAGCCTCGGCGGTGGCGTCCTCGTCAAGAAGTTTCATATGTGGCGATTCGGAAGCCTCTAAAAATACATTCACATTGGCAGCCATATTAAGTCTTTCATTAATTTTTATTCTTACATTATCATCTGGCCGATTAGCGATTTGGCCATCTTTATTTTCTGCTAGATCACCGAAATAGCTATAAATATCATATCCATATGAATATGCTGATTCTCCTGATTCTACCATACCTTTAGCATTATCACTAAATGATAAAGTTACGTCGGGATTTGCTTTTCTTCCCTTTAATGTAAATTCAACTCCCTCAATTAGTCCCACAGTCGTGGCGAGGCTGGTATCTTCATTAATTATTGGCTCCATTTCAACATTATAACCAAGATCCGGAATTGCCACTAAATCGACATTAGAACCAAAACTACCCGAAAAGATACCTAATTCATTTAATGTTTTTGTCCAACTATCATCGGATTCCCAATCATTATTTAAATCTATCTTTGGGGCCCCAAAACTTTTAATATCACTAATGCCATTCTGTAAATATGCAGCGACTTTTGTTGGAAAAGCGCCGCGCTGAAGTTGTAGCATATGTGGTGCTGCCATTACTCCATATAAAGGATTAAGCGCCGACATTGCCAGCATCATCATTTGATCTGGTGCCCAAGTACCATAAAAATCGACATAAGGATGTACTGAGTTACGCTTTAAAGCCACATATAACATATGTGCCGTTAACGGATTGCCCATAGTATCTGATAAAATCATATTTAACATCCCCCAATCGGATGGCAATGGTCCGGTTCCAAGCATATCAGTTAAAAAGTCAATTTTAAGCTGTTCTAAAGTCGCACCAAGACCGCCAGCAACCGCCGCGGAAGCCACTTCTGATTCATATGGTAGCAGTCCGTTGTCACAACCCGGATCAGAAACAAGTGGAGGCATATTGCTTTCTAAGAAATCATCTAGATTCTGCATAATAGAACTAAGATCACCCAAATCGTCTTTCATTTGATCTTGTAAATTATCGCACATTTCTCTTGCTTGGCCGGCCGTTGCTCTTCCACATAAGAGATCAGATCTTAATTCACAAAATTGTTCTAATAACTCTGGATCCGCACAAATAGTAGGATTTGCCGGCATAGCATCATTTTCTGGTATTTGGGCTGCGTAATCCTGTAAATTTGATCTAAACGGGGCCGGCATTAAATTACCTATATTTTTAAAGAAACTACTAATTGCCTCTTTATTAGGAATAGCAGTTCTGTAATCTGAATATTCATACTCGATGAGACTGTCTACAATTTCAAGCATATCACCAGAGGGATTACCCAAAAAAGCATCAACCATTTCTAGTTGTGTCAAAGAAGATGAAATATCTTCAGCAAAAGCAAGTGTTTGTTCTTCGTCTGCTAATGCCGCACCGCCGGCGCCCAAAGAAGAAACCAATTCAACAACCGCATTATCGACAGTTTCATCATCTGCATCTTCCCCACAAATTGACTCCTTAACCATATCTCTAAGCATATCTGAGTTACCAGACGCCAGTGACGCTGTAATATCACCAGATTCTACGGCATTAGAGATCGCATCGCCAACTATTTCACACACTTTAATCAACAGTTGCGTTAATATTTGCATAATGGCCATTTGAACAGCAGCTTTAAGAGCTTCAAATAGGGCCGATAATATATCTGAGATTTTTGGTATCCACCCAAATGGATTAACTAATTTCGGCCATGTGACATCATTAATATCTCTGCAGAATGGATTCGGTAATTCGATATCATGTAAGAAATCTGCTACACCAGGATTAAGAAATGGAGTAGTAGGACAATTTACTGCGAGAATGGTGTTGGCAACCAATTGGGCTCCCGGGAACTTGTTTAATTCATCCAATAATGCCAATAAGTCATCCTGATAAACTTCTATAGTGGCATTAATATAAGCTTCCATGGCGATTCTAACACTAAGTTGAGAACCAGTGCCCCCACTAACAATATCATATCGTTGAGCCAACGTTCTTCGAGTAGATTTATAGGCAATCTCTGTGTCCTCAGAAAATGTACCATAAGCGCTTGGGCTTTCTGTTTTTTCTTGTTCAGAAAGGCTATCGTCAGTCCAGGGCTTTACCAAGGAAACGCCGGCGCCTATCGCATCTGAAATTTGTTGATTGATGTGTTCATCATCAAAAATCTCACCTTCTTCTAATTTCTTTAAGGCTAATTGTTCTATTTCTGTTTGTTTGCTTGCTTCAAGTTCAGAATATAAAACACCAAAATTATTAATTGACATTCCTCGTAAACCACTCTCAGTAACAGCACCCAAAGCATCTTCAAGAGTAAGGCCGCCCATCAAACTTGTCATTGCTTGTATAAAAGTGTCAAATAAGCCACACATTTTGATATCATCAAAACCTTCAGTCCACATTTCATCCAATTGTTTTTCAAACGACATGTCGCCAATACTCATACCAGCATTAGAAATCCTATCGCAGTATGATTCAAAAGGCGCCGAAGAAGTTTCAAGCGATTGATATTCTTGCTCTTGTGCCATGGCATACACATTACTTTGTTCTTGGGCCGGGTCAGTATCATTCGAAGAATTAGGATTCGTTGTAATACCCAATTCAATATCTTCATTGGTTTTTTCTACGAGAGAACCTTTACATGCTGACTCATGAAATTTATATGCGATGGCGTCACCAACGCTAAAGACTTCATCAAGAATATCTTGGCCAAGCTGTTTCGCTTCCGCTTCTAAAGCCTCGCCAACACAACTAGACTCATCTTCATCATATGATGTCGTGTCACTTACATATACTTCTGGATAAGTATATTTAATAATAAATTCTGTCCAGGGCGTAGGAATTCGGGCAGTAAGTTCGGGTACCATTTCGTCCAGTTGAACAAAATAGGCCATGGCTGTTGGATCTTTCCAAGATGATTGGGTTCTTAGATCGTCCAGCCTATCCTTAAAGACAACAGCCACATTATCGCAGCCCTCAGTAAAAAATAAAATTTTCTTTAAAGCATATTCCGGAGAAAATGTAAACGTTATTTCCGTAATCGCTGTACTGCTATTAAATATTTTTATAGATCCGGGCTCGGGAATACTATAACCATGCTTATTTAAGAATGCGTTCAATTGGGGTAAAATATTTCCCATCACGGATGTACCAAAAACACCCATATCTCCATAATTTTTTAAGTTAAATAGCCTATCATCTTCCGCAAATAGAATGTTTGAGCGATTGACTGCTCTTAAGACTTTTAGATATCGGCTATAAAGAATTAAGCTTACGCGTACTTTTCTTAATAGCTCATCCATATTTTTAGCAACATAGGTTACCTCAATATCAGTAGGATCTATTTCTTCTTCAACCTCTTCTTCTGGTAATGCGTCACTAAGACTATCAATAACTTCGAATGGTACAGAATACAGGAGTTTTAAATGAGATTTATTGCGAGGCGATAACCAATAGTCTGTATGTTCTATCGATTGCTTAACAACGTCTATGGTTTCTGCAGAATCATCTTTCCCAAGTACTTGCAAAAGTGCGACAATAGCCGTATCTTCATATTTTACAAATAATTCTTCTAAAGCTGCTGCTGCTTCTTCTTCTGTAAGTCCTGTCGAGCCGTCCACGTCGCAATCTAGATCACCAATTGATGTTTCATCTGCTGTAACAGTAATCTGATACATACAGTTCTTGCCGTTTAAGAACGGCTCGTAGAGTGTTCTTTTTCTCCAATCGGGAATGATAGCGGCCGAATTGGGGGTACACGGAGGACAATATACCCCTTCTTCTATTACTACTACTTCCTCGCAAGCATCAATTAATTGATCGCCGTCTATATCCTGTAGAGGAAGAAATTTTGATTTAGCCATTATTATACCTTCTGTTTATAATTAATTCGTTCTTACATTTCTGCTAACAATATATGTTTCACCTGAAGGGGATAAATAGTTAAGCTTCCAGACATTTGAGTTAATTCTAGTTTGATATAAAGAGTTTACAACATAAGAATATTGGCCCAATACCGCTGTTGGTGCTGCTGCAGCATGCCAAGGAATTGGGGTGACCCCTAAGACAGAGTTAAAATTTGCTTGTATGAGAGCCATATTGAATAGAGCGCTCCAAATCTCACCAATAATATCGTGTAATTCACGAAGACTATCCCGGGTTACTTCGCCCATGGCCACTCCTTGAGCGTTATTATAATTGTTTCCTGCAATTAAATCGATCCTGGGAGCTACTGGTTCCGCTTTTCCCCCCAAAGAATTTGGTTCGCCATTTTGTCCAAATTTTCCACCATTCATTTTTCCAGTTGTGATTTTCACGCCTTCTCTGCCAATGATCCTAATGCCATCGGCCTTAATACCAATACCAGAACGAGAAATCAGGCCGCGGCCATCTCTAACGTTAGGATCGGATACTAAACCAAAATCTTGATCGATATCCGTTAGACGACTTATATATATTCTTGCGGCATCAGTGCCAAAATTATTATCGACAACAGAATTTTCTTTTGGACCTTTACCATCATTTGCAGAAGAATGCCTTCCTACAACCAAATCAATCGATTCGGCAGGAATGCCCTTTCCACCATAGCCACTTGCTATGGTCCCAGGTGGAACGGCCCCAAAAACTATATAAGCACCCTCGCTTTCAAATTGGGTGGCGCCAGGAGGTGTGTTGTATGAAAATGGCACTCGACCAACACGCGTATTAAATAAGCCCGTACCAGGAGGAACCGCACGAATTGGTATCTTGCGATCAATCAAATTTTGTACAGTAAGATAAGATTCAGGATCTTCTGCGTTTGCTTTTATAAAATCACTAAATTTCTTTTTATCACCCATATTAAAATCCTATCTTTATCATTTTGTCGTTATGAAACTTGGGGTGAACCGTATGAATCGGGTATACCCACATGGATGTGATCACCTTCATGGACTGGGGCGCCTCCCAATTCCTTAGTTCTTTTCATAACGAAAGCTTCTTGTTCGTCGCTCAAGTTACTAACGCGTATATCAGCCCCCATACCTCTCATGTGTGGAGAAAGATACCGTCCGCGACTTACTTGATCCTCGAATACAGTCGTCATCGCAGACTTATCATTATCAACGCCTAACGCTTCCATTATCAAGTCTTTTTGCTGATAAAGCTTATAGTGTGTGTAGCACGGATCGGTCTCTGCCGGCGTTTTTGTAATGGCTGATTTACATCCGGACCTAGCTCTATCATCATAAATAGCTCTGGCTTGGTCGCTAGGTGTGCGAAGTCCAGAAGTTATTATTATCTCTTTAATTTCTGATGCTAAAATTTTTGTCCTTAGCTTATCAAGGAAATTATTAATTGGTAAAGTGGCAACGACGTTAGTGCTTGCTGGAGTAATATTTACATACTCATCATCAGCAGCTAAATCGCTCGATAACTCCGGGCCGACCAGGAGACCTCCAAGAGTATCAAACGTTCCCTGTGCAAAGATGGCAGCTAATTTTTCTTCACATGGCTCTAAGCTTGGCTGTTTTTTAAACAAATTATCAATCTTAACAAAATGCATATGTTGTAAGTCATATAACATATTGTTATCGCCGGGATCACACTCAGCGAAAATAACATCTCCTTCTTGGAAAGGAAGTTTTTTCTCATCTGTCGCTAATATAATTCTTGCATGCAATGCTGTCATCACTGCAGTTTCTTCGGGTTTATTTGCGGTAGCCATTCTACATGGATCTTCTAAAAACTTTTCATGGGCCATGTTTGGATTTATAATTCTTCCCATAAAAACATATTTTGATGCTGTGGCATATTTGGATATTTTGTTCGGATCGGATTCATCACTGCGTATGAGCGCAACAGCTTCAGTTGAAGTACCAGCCACGCCACTAGGAGTACGTGCAGTGGCCGGCCCAGAAAAGGCTTTGGGAGGTGTTAATACTTCAACACGAAATACAGTTTTGTTTTGAAATATATTTAAAGAAGGGTCGCGATCTAATTTAAAAAGATTCTCGGCTGCTTCTCTTTTAGAAATGGTCATGAATTATGCGCTCCCGGGACTATTTTGAATCAAATCGAAAAGATCGTTTTTATCTTCTTCGCTTAAATCAAAGCCTTGAGATTGCGCCTTCTGTCTTAAAGCAATCAGTTTAACTAATTGCTCGTTTGAACGCTGCATAGTCTCAATATGTTTGGCGGCCACGGGGCTTAAATATTTGTTTTGGTCTGCATCAATGGCGATCTGATTTGCAATCTCGTTAAGGAATTCTCTCGCTATCTTTCTGTCATTACGAATGTTGTCAAGCGCTTCGTCAATAAGTAATTCCAGATTTTTTGTGCTCATAATAATCCATTTTCCCAATCATCTCTAAAATTATTGTATCTTTTGCGAAACTTTTTAAGAGAATTAACAATCTGTTTTGTATTGAGCCCCGTTATTTCTCGGAGA
>Ga0080013_1003729_pt1 | contig 15637 bp, 20 predicted proteins | sample ETNvirenome_6_85_FD_69236 | JGI IMG/M metagenome (GOLD analysis project Ga0080013, IMG submission 69236) | Marine viral communities from the Pacific Ocean - ETNP_6_85 (SPADES assembly) (version 2) | ecosystem: Environmental > Aquatic > Marine > Oceanic | place: Pacific Ocean | collected 2013-06-19
TTCTGTGATAAGCTTTACCTGATGAGTATGACAAGTCTGTACCAGCTCCAACTGGAGCAACATTTTTTAAAATGTTTCCTACTAGACCTTCAGTATATTGAACGCCATTGTAACGAGCTTTTTGACCGAAGAGCATAGCTCTTTCAATGTCAATTTTATGCTCGCGTAATTTCTGAGCCCATATTCTATCAAACTCATTCGCATATCCACGATGACGTGTTGCGATTGCTGTGTTTGTTAGTTCACAAGCTGTTTTAAAGATTTGTGTATAACCAAATCCGTCATCTAGACTATCTGAGAAAGTATCTGGTGATGCTGTTCCTTCTTCAAATGATGTACCAATAATTTGGCAAGTATCATCGTCTGAAAGAATATTATAACCAGAACTTGTGTTAGCATCAGATAGACCGATTATTCTACCTTGGAAGGCAGAAGAGGCTGAACCAGCTTCTGGTCCAGATTCCACTCTAACTATCGCTTGAGTGTATCCTGCAGATGTATCTAAAGTTCCTACTGCAAATACCATTCCTTTTGTAAGGAAGTTGACTGCTGCTCCCGCAGAAGTATCAACGGTAAATGAATAGACTACATCTTTAGTTACTGCAGCTCCGCCATTAACATCGGCTGCTAATAAGAAGCTTCTATCGGTGTGATTGATTTGAGTTCTGTTTTCAAGAAATCTGAAAACATTGTCATCAGTCGCAACTTTAGAAACGTTAGCCAAGTAGGTGAAAAAAGGTGATTCTTCTGGGGAAAGTTCTGCAACTCTATCAGAGAAATCATACAATTTTCTTTGGTCCGGAGCTTGTCCGTAACCAGCACTTGTAGCAGCTGAGGTAATGTTGGAAGCTTTTAGTATTCCGCTATTTATAGCCATTTTAGTCTCCTAACTATTAATGTTATTTAGCTAGCCTACCACGATTTCCTGCACTCATAATTCTATCCCAAACCTGGTCTCCTTCACTTTTTGAAGGCTGTTCGCCTCCTTGAAGTACTCCAGCTGGTTTAGGAACAGATTTAGCAGCTTGCACAGCTTTTTTGTTTTCATTAGGTTTTGCAGTTTCTCCCTTGCCTTCTTTCCAAACCTTTATTAAGGTCTCAATAGGTAAGTTAGCTTTAGGTGTTGTTGCAAACTGTAAAAACTCTTGAGCATCTTCTTGCCCTAGGTTGTGTTTACTTACTAGTTCTGTTTTTAAATTATTCATTGCCATATCTTGTTTAAGTCTAGCCAATTCGTTATCTACTGTTTCGTGTACAAGCTTTTTCTCATTACCTACTCTAAATTTGTAAGATTCTGATTCTGGCTTGTAATAGGCGTCCCAAGGGTCAAAGTTCTCTGGGGTTGTACTTCCCTCTTCTTCTTTGCCCGCACCGGATTTTCCAGAAAGTTCTTTCTCAATAACGTCTACTATTTCAGGTCTAGAGTTTAATGTGTCTCTTAATTGAATTAAATCTTGCGATTCATTTCTAAGAGTTTCGTGCTCTGCTGTTTTTTTGTCGTACATTGATTGAAACTTCTTAGCTTCTACTTCCCAATTCACTTCTTCTGATGCTTCTACACCTTCTTCTACGGTATTTTCTTGCGATGTAATTGTTTCTTCCACCACAGACTCTACTATTGGGTCTTTCTGTTCAACCTGTTGTTTTTCTTCTTTTGCCATTTTGTTTTTTCTCCTCTCCTGATTTAGCTTTTACGCTCTGAACCAGGTTTGTTTTTCTTTTCGTCTTCAAAGTTTTTGGCCATTCTGTCTGTCAAAGTTCCAAGTTCCATCATCTTTTCTTTTTCTTTGCCCTTTGTATCTGTGAGTATTGAATTCAACTGAGTCTTAAACTTCTCTGTCTCAACTCTTTTACGAGCTCCGACTGTTTCTCTTTCAGCTGTTTGCAAGTCACCACTGAGCTTTTTCACTTGACCTTCAAGCTGTGATATGTACTGTTGCATTTGAGCCATTTGTCCTTTTCTTTGAAGAACACCTTCTTTGTCAAAGATTTCGCTTTTCTTCAAAACCTCAACATCATCTACCAAGCCAAGTTTATAAGCATCAAGGTACATATTATATTCTGCGACCTTGTTGCTAGGTAAAGTTGAACCTGATATTATTCTAATGTCGTGCTGCCCTATTGAAATATCATTTTCAAGAGCACCAATTTCATTAGACTTATCATCATACATTCTCATATTAACAGTAAATTCTGTTAAGTCATTATTTGGTTGTACAATTCTAAATGTTTTTTGGAATTTATAGTGGTCTTTAGCCATATTGTATATAACTTGACCCACCTGAGTAAGAGAAGATTCAATATCTCTTAACTTAGACTTTCCTCTAGACTCGCCCATTTCTGATAAAAGCATTGTACCTCTAACAGACTCAGGAGCAGAATCTTTAAATCCCTGTAATAACTCTGGAATACCAAAGTTTAAATCTATATATTTTTCTACCCTATCTATCAAATAATAAAACTCGCTAGTCAAAGGAGCTGGTTGAGGGTAGTGTGGCTCACCAAACTCTGGATTATATTCAATAACCGCATTTGGATTAGCCCAATCTTTTTCTAACTGACTAACATTATCAACACTTCCTTCAGGAATTAAAAGTTTTAATCCTGCAGCTGATTGAGCGTGCGATAAGGTCAAAGAGAATAACTTATTTAAAAGCCTTTGAGAGTCTTTAACCTTATTCACATCTGATTTTGGATAGGGAGTATTAGTCCAAATATTCGCGAAAGGAACAATTGGGTATATATCAGTGTTTAAAACACGCTCATATAATAAAACATCTCCAATGCTAGTGCATTGCATAATTCTTGTTTGGTCTACTTCTTCAATTTCTATTGCCCCTGAAGCTATAGCTTGAACATTTTGTTCTTCTTGTAATATATCTGCATATATTTCAGCGTTAATAATTTTTTCCGTTCCTTGTGTTGTATTAAATAATCTATAAAAAGGAACTCTTACCTTATAAAATCTATCAAGTATCTGATATTTTTGATTAATATTGTAATCTAAATTTTTTGCCTCTGCTGGAGTAAGAACGTTTTGACTGTTTTTCATACCAGAAGAAGGATAATCTTCTCCGTACAAAGAATTTTCTCCAACTGCTATGTCGTCAATAGTTTCTTCTAACTTTGGATATAAATCCAATACCTGTTGTCTTGTAAGAAATGTAGATAAAATAATCCCAGAGGCATCTTGAAAAAATCTATCTCTAGAAGCAGGGTCTACATAAACTCTAAAAGGGTCAACGTGAGTATATTTAATTTCTCCTCTTCCATAGTCAGCTTCCGGGTCCATATATACATACATATATCCAAGTCCTTGTACTGCATAATCGTGAACAACTTGTTTAAAAACAGTATCTCCCTTTGATATATCCCAAATATATTCTAATATAGTTCTCCATATATTAGAAAGCCTGTTATCGGAATCTTCTCTTCCTATAGCAGAAAATTTTGCTGGCTGAGCCGTAAGTAAAGATTTTAATTTATCTACAGCGGCATAAACCCTATCAATAACAAAGTCTGCTTGTCCTACAGACGCTAGTGCGTCTGACTCTTCTGATGTAAAATGATTTCCTAGTACAAAATCTACGGCGTCTCTTGCTTCTATGTCCCAAGTTTGCCTTGCGTCTCTCCATCTCCTAAAGAGTTCTTTAGTGATTTGAGGTTTACTTTTGTTTGTTTCGTCGTATTGTGCCATATACTCCCAGTATTTTTGCTTTTAAAATACAAATTTTATGACGTTTCCGTCAAGGTTTATCTTATATTTTTTGTCCTGTGACCCAATTAATTGCTCTAGACGCTAGATTTTTTTCCCTATTAGCCAATCTTTCGTCTAAAGTAGAGATATCGACTGCAGGACTTTTAGGAGGTTTTGCAGTAGTAACAGCATACCAAAGGCCATCAAGAAGGTCGTCGTTTCTTCCTTTCGGAAATTCAAACATTTCATCTATTATTCCTTCGTGCTCTTTTTTGATAAACAACTTTCTTCCGTTTACAATAGGACAAAGAAGTGCTTCCAACCTATCTTCCTTTTTAATACCTCCGGGAGGTCTAACTCCTTGAGATAATCCAGGAGCTAGCTTTCTATCTTTCCCAGCAAGTTTATTCACGTGGTCTTTAATAATTCCTTGAGCTCCAACCTTTTCAACATTAACTCTTCTTACAGGGTGGTATTGTCTAGCTATATTAATAATAGTCTTAGGCATATCATACAAAGGCGAATGTTCTCTATAGTAATCTACTATATATATATTTCTATCGCTATCTATTGCAATAGTCATTATAACTTGAAAGTCGCTTCTAGCGTTTGTTTCATACGCCAAGTCAACTCCCATATAAAGATTAACCGGAATAGCAGATTGTTCTATCATCATATAGTTAAATCCGTTTCTATTTTCTACGTGACCTTTATATTTATTTATTCTATCAATTTTAAATTTAGCTGTTTCAAGGTCTCTTGCTTCGTTCATATATTCTTGAGCAAACTTATGAACAAGTCCCATATCAGAGAATCTTGCTTTAATGTCGTCTAGCTTTTTCTTAGAAAAATAGTTTGGCCACAAAGGAACTCCGTCAACCATAGCTTTCTTATAAAGAACATTCCAAGGAGATTTTCTTCCTTCTTTTTCAGCATCTAAATATCCGTCATATACTCCTTGTAAGAAAGAGTCGTAATGAACTATTGTACCAATGAGCCATATAGAACCTTCGTTTTCTTTTGAGTTCTCTAACGCAGGCTCTACTGTAGACATAACCCACTCTTTAATTTCCCTTCTTCTATCGGGAGTTTTAGTATTTAGCTCTGACTCAAAGTCGTCAAGTACAATGTTAGTATAACGTAAACCCAACTGTGAACGTCCACGCAATCTCTGTGATGTACCTTTTGCTATAATCCTATCTCCTCTAGCTGTAGTAAATTCTTTTTCTGTCCACTTACTACCTTTTAAATCTCCAAAGTAATATTGTAAAGCAGGATTAATGTCAATATGGTTCTGTATATATTTAATGTGGTCAATAGCCTGAGATTGTTCTTCTGATACCCAAGCTATAAATTGTTTCTTTTCGGGAGGAGCAAAATACAACTGATATAATAGAGCCGTTTTTGCTAATGTAGATTTTGCGTGACCACGAGGCAATATAATGCAAGCTCTTTTTTCATCTCCTAGAAGAAGGTTGCTTAATTCATATTGATAAGGAGCAGGACTTGATTTCATAAAATCGTCCGGCAAGAACATTTGACCAAAAGTAATGATATCTTTTCTTGCTAGTTCTAATGCTTTTTCTTTTTGAGATAAGTCTGGAGGTATTATATTAAATGTTTCAGGCTTCTTTGTATTCTTTTTCATAAACCCTATCTAACATTGTTAAAGTTTTGAACGAATGCCAGTCTCCATCTGGGACTTCTGTAAAAGAATTAGCGCTTTGCCACAACTGAGGACCAGCAACATATACCCAAGCTTTTTCAGTATCTCCATTTTCTAATTTTATAGGAGCGGTAGTTCTGATATATAATCCATTATCTACTCCTTCGTACCGGTCGTACATATTTAATTCTTCTTTAGATACGTCCATTAACTCAACAACAGCTCCCTTTCCTTTTTCATTTTTTATTAAAGCTGGAAAAGATTGAGTTCCTGGAAAAACTAAACTGAAACCTTCTATTTTACCTTTTGTAGGATAGTCTCTTCTAAGAGTTCCGTATACTGCTAGTCTCATTAACAATACCCAACGGCTGTAGGTATTCCCATTTCTTGTATTTCAAAAGAAGGAGAATAGATAGTTAAACAATTAAAACATTTAAGCCCAGTACAATCTTTTCTATTTGAATCCCAAATATATACACCAGTTTTAATCAAAGCGTGATGACATATATGACATCTATTTTTCCTGGTTATCTTTTTTAACTTCAGCCAATTTTTCGTATTTGGATTCTTGAATTGCATTTAGTTGCTCCTTTGAAAAACCTTGGAACAAAGTTATTGACTCTGATTTCTTTTCAGTGTCCATCATTCCAGATATTTTCATTAATGTTGTTAACGCTGTAATTTTATCTCTATCGCTAGATTCAGACTTATCTATTACGTTCCTCATTTCTTCTAAAAGATACTTAGGCGTAATTTCTGCTTCATTTAAATGTTTATCTACTTCTTCTCTTATCAATTTTTTTACCCTATCGGTTTTTAGCAACAATTTTGCCTGAGAGGCAGCATATGATTCTTTCTTGCTAGGAAATGTTTTCATATAAGCCTCTACAACATCATCTCCTTTTGCTACATACTTAGCAAATAAGAATTCTTTTTCTGTTGCTTTAGTTCTTTCTTTCTTACGTACTGAAGGAGATTTGCCATCTGTTGCAAAAGTATGCATATTAGTACGCATCTCTCCCTCCATCGTAACGTTTTGACCACAAACAAAAGAACCTATTATAGTTCTTACAAATGTAGTCTGTTTTTTTCTGTCAGGCTTTTTTAATAAACCGACATACAGGACTTCGCAAACTTGACCATCATCTGAAACAATCCAGTCATTTACAGAGGCGTGTCTCCAATCATCACAAATAGTGGTGTTTGGGTGGTACTCTCTGAACTCCTCTATATTCTCAAATAGATATCTAGTTACGCCGTTTACCGTTCTGGTTTTCATAATTTAACTATTTTTTCTTCTTTGTGTCAAGCTCTTCCTCAAGACTATTAACAACGAAAGAAATGTAGTTGTTTAGAATAAAACGTTTCTCCATAAGGTCTTGCTCCATTTGCATTAAAGCACTACCTATCTGATTAGCTCTTCTATACTGAGCTAAAGCTTCATCTGATAATTCAGAAGGCAAAAACTCATATTCTTTTTCATTATGAACTATTTTTGATTTTTGTTCTTTTTCTGCCATATTATCTCCTATTATAGCGGGTTAACTGTTGGTGGCGCATAGTCTTCTAGTTTTCTATGCAAATCTTCTAGTATCTCTACATCAGCAACATTGTGCTCATATATGTATTTTAAAGACTTAGCATCGCCCCATCTTGCTTTTTTCCACACATCTGGTTTTAACCTAGTTTTTCCATCAATTCCGAAAAACTCTGTTGCTGCCATAAGTGATGACCTATGTAACTTCAATTTAGACCTAACTACGTAATATAGGTCTTTATGTGACTTTTGTCTATATAAAGGAAAGTCAAGTCCGTGAAACAGTGCTCTAGTACGAATGAAAGGAATATCAAATCTAGTTCCGTAATAAGTCATAATTACATCATACTTGTTCATTTCGTCAACAAGTTCTTTTGTAATTCGCTTATCTGACTTACCAGACATTAATTCGTCTCTAGTAATCATTGCACCAGCTACTTTCTTTTCTCCTCTGCCTTTTATACACCAAGACAACATTACGTCAATATTTGCACTAAAACCAGTAGATTCAATATCTAAATATCCAATACTGACCTCGTGACCGGTTACGTAACGTTTAGGCTTTCTAAAACCCATAGACTCTATTTTACGAGTAACTGCCTTGTAAGTTCTGTCGTGACCTGCTTTTCTACATTCTTGATATAAAACAAATGCAGATTTAGAGGTTTTCTCGTATTGATGTAATATTACTATCTCTTCATCTGTCCATAGTTTTGATTTCGCCATTACTTACTCCACGCAGACGAAAACAACTTTTTCCAACCTTGAGCTACTCTGTCCCAAAATCCTAGCTGTTTACTTGCTTTCTTTTTCGTTTTCTTAGCTTTTGCCATTTATTTACCCCATTTCTGGTTTTTGACTATTAACGCCATAGCTGCATATATAGCAGTATCTAAAAACGCATCTTCAATTGGCTCATTCTGTGCTTTGAAGTTATGTTTAGTTGAAAGGTTAACTAGTCTGTTTATCTTATCGTTCAGCCTTACTATAATACCTAGTAAAGCTATATTGATTTCCTCTTCGGTTTTAAGCGAAGTTCCCATAGCAATATTGCCTGGACCGTAATCAAACTGTTTTTTGCAAAATGTTAAATACATCTTATTTAATACTTGTTGAAGGTCTTCTTCGGTTTCCGGGTAATTTTCTTTAATATACCCTACTGTATCTTCTATCGTAGTTGTTTTTTGTGGAATGTCTGCCATTTCACACTCATACTCATACTCACTTGTCCTCAATCCAAGGTTTTCTTTCTGTTGTAATTTCTGAACCTTACTATAATTACGTTCTTTTTTAGCTTTTAAGATTCTTTTTGTATTTTTTCCCATATATACTCTCCTATACCTAATTGGAATAATCCGTTTGATATTGCATCAATATAACCTTCTTTATGGTCTAGTCCATAGTTAAAGTGTACTGCGTGTAATATTTCGTGGATTAATGTTTCTTTTTGTCTTGATTCGTTAATATTGCTATTTATATAGATAATATTATCTTTTACCTCGTGCCTACCATACAACTCCTTAGAAGAGTCTTCGTGCTTTAAATCGGTGAATATAACCTTATATTCGTGGCCGCCTATAGCAATTCTCGTATCGCGCGATTTTTTATTCTTTGTCATTCTCTTTTTTCTCCCTATCTTTCTTTTTATCAATAAGCTCTCCGGTATAAGAATCACGTTCTTTCTCTTCATCAAAGAACTCGCTATACATAGCATCATCTGGCATTATACGAAAACTCTCTTCTATAATACGTTCCATAACTGCATCTATATCTTTAATTTTATCTTTCTTCTTGCTCATTGTGTATGGAGTTTAATTAAATAATGCTACACAAGTCAAGTAAAAAATACAGTTAGTCAAAAAAAAATAGTTGAACAATAATGAAAATAATACTTGACAGCAATAAAAATAATTGATTATTATATAATACTCGTGAGCTCTAAAAAAAGATTAATAATAATTAATACTTAACTTTAAATAACACTCAATACTCTAGAGTAGAGTCCCTATTCTAGAAAATTCCAAAAAAAAATAATATCACAGGGCATTTTACGCCCATCTCAAGAGCCTTACCCCGATTTTAGCCCTTTGGTTGAAAAATAGCGCAAAATTGTGTGTGCCTCTTGTCTTCCACAAACGGGCCGGGTCTTTTTCCAAGTTGAAAATCTCAAAAAAGGTTGAAAATTCGTTTTTATGTTCATTTTTGGTTATAATAACCATTAATAATGTTATTTATTTTCATTTATTCCCTTTTTTTCCTTGCTTATTGTTGTTTATTGTTATACGTTATTAGTGTTATTTGACAATTGGAAGCATAAAGGAGGTGATTAATATGCACTTATCCGAAGCGGATAGGCAACACAGACACCGTTCAGACCTAGTTGGCCAAGTAATGGCTATGTATTGCCCGTTCTATGACACCTTCACCACAAACCCCAAAGATACTAAACTAAAAGTTAAGTATTATGACCTAGTCAGGGGTATGACGGAGAAGGAGTTAAAGGAACACATTAAGACCTATGACAAGCAAACATTTGCACACTTATAGGTAAATTAACACGGTGGGGCTAATTCTAGCCCCGCCACAATGAAAAGGAAAAATAATGACCGAATTACTAATAATGGCCTTGGTATTCAGTGTATTGACTAACATAGTTCAGGCACTAAATAACGAGTTCTCAAAAGGCCTACGTATTGGCCTAAAACATAAAAGTGAGTTTGAGGAGAAACTGGAAGCATTACAGGGAGACGTAAAAACCCTATCAGACTGGTTAACGGCACACTTACATAGTGAATATGGCACTAGATATAATATAACCGACAGGGAGTTCTTTAATGAAACGACCTGTAAAGTAAAGGAGGATAATAATGACTAAAAAGCATTTTATTGCTTTGTCGGGAGTTATCAATACTACCATTAGGTATTTTATTGATGCGCTCGTAGTGGTTTTCTCAAAAGAAAATCCACGCTTTGATGCAGAGAAGTTCAAATCTGCTTGTTTTAAAGACCTATCATAAATACCCTACCTCACAAAGCCCTGGGAACACGTAATCCTGGGGCTTTTCTTTTGTCCCTATTTTATATTTTAAGAGAGCTAGATTGGCAATGAATTGTCCAATGATACATAATATATTATTTTCTTTTAAATAATACTTGACTTTTGGTCAAATTGAGACTAACTTTCAGTATGAAAGTTACTTATAAATCGGGTCTATCGGGTACGGCCAATAGGTACGCCCTAGACCCACAACGAGAGGATGACGTTATGGTATTATCGATACAAGTCTTTTCAGAACCTAATACTGACTCTGATGAGTGGTGTCACACTAGTTGTGGATATTGCTTAAATGATGAAGTAGGTAATGGAATAGATACGTTCGTAATCATAAACGATTCTGACCTAGTATGCAATACTGAGAAATGTAAAGCAGAAATGTTGGAAGACTATATGGGCGCCGAGAAGATACACGATGAAGAATCGGGTATGTATATCACCGCCTCTGGTCAGCACTATGATAGTTGCTGCGAATATGAGAATAGCACCGAGTGTAGTTGTTGAAACTAACACTCTTGGAAAAGGGGGCCCTTCGGGGCCCTCTCTATTTTTAATAATAGTATTTATATTTTAAAAGAGCTAGATTGGCCATACTTATTTATATATTATGGATAACGCTACATTGTTATCTCTTTTTTATTTTATAACCGCTAGATTGGCGAAAAATTGGCCATTCCCGCCCTCTACCGCCCTATAAGGTAAGGGTTTTTGAGAAGAAAGTCAAGTCTTTTCTTCATTTTTTTAAAAATAGTTTTTAGTCTCCTCTTTTTGCATAGACTATTCTCTCTAACTTACGACTAAAATATGACAATGTCAAGCATTTTATTTTTTAGCGACACAAAAAAAGCCGTCCAAAATATCTGAACGGCTTAATCTGTTAGTTTAGACTAGTTTTTTGGTATAACTATCTCAACTTTATGAGTCGCTACCGGTGTTCCGGTAAGGTCGTGACCCTTCTTATTAAATTGTAGGTTATTTTTCAAACTCAACTCGTTAAGTCGGTTAAAGTCGGCGTCTATTCTCTCACAAAGAGTCTTTGCTTCCGGACTAGAATCTTTAATTCCTAACCAATTATCTATTCTCGTTCCGACTACTAGATGATTTCGGTCGTATGCTGATACCATAGTATCTAATAGACCCTTATCTACGACTCCGTCTTTATCAGTCGCTATGACCTCAAATGACGCTACCATATCTAAACGTTGACTCTCTGTTACTCTGTTCTTTTTAGAACGTGCAACCTCTTTTGATTTAATCGCTTCTTTACTCACGCTAACCTCTCTTTGTTATTTTGGAGTATTTTATTGTTACTATCTACAAATTCGTCTCCAAATACGAATCTGAAAATATCTGCGTCCGCTATAGCGTCCTTATTAAAATCCGCTTTTAAACGTTGCTCTGATTTTTGTTCAGTTTTACGTTCTTTAAGCATATCATTATACGCCTGATTTTTAGCGTCCGAATTATCTCTTTTTTTACTCACTTAAAACTCCTTGATTAATTGATTAATATTATAGTAAGAATATAGGCACAAATGTCGCCCAAACCTAGAACTATTTACTAATATCTGAAAATAATTTTAGACGACAAAACTAACTATTTATAATAGCTAGATTGTCCATTGGGCCGATTCGCTTTACCGCGCCGACGGAAATCAGGACTTTGGACTAATCACTGTGCAAACTATTTAAGAAAACACTTGTAGTCGGCGACATCTATGCTTATATTAGGTAGTAAAAATAGACTAGATTAACAAGAACGTATCAGACGGAAGTCTGGTTAGGAGACGGCAATATGCAAGAGACTACTACTATGCGTAAGACTGAAAGATGTGTTACGTGTAATCAATGGCATACGACGGAGCAGGAAATACCAATGCTTGACGTAGGCACAGAAGTATTTGTTACTCCAGACTACGAAGGTAGTAATTGGGAGGTAACAATAGACGTAAAGGATAGAGACATTATACATAGTTTTGAGGCGAAGACATACGCAGACGTAAGGTATATTATACAACACGTAGCATTTACACTACATAATCACCATAAAGCGTTTAATGTGTTCTTTCCTACTAGCCAATTAGAGACACACAGACGTATAAACAGTGTCAGTCTGGCAAACTTTCTAGACAAAGAGGCAGAGGCGACGGATAAGATAGATACTATGTTTAAAAAATACAGACGACAACACAATGCTAGTCGTAAACTAATGCTACAAGGAGGTAGATAATATGTGTAAAAAATGCAATGATAAGTCTAGTGGTATAGATAGAGACGGAAGACTATTTAAAGGTAAAGGTATTATATTGACTTATGCTAATGCAGATAATAGATTGTGGACAATGAATAGTAAAGTTATTAAAAACAATAGTAGCGTGTTAGACGCAAATGGAAGAATAAAGGAATAATATAGGTTTTAGACCGCGATTTTTATAGCGACTACCACCAACCCTAGTCCAAGATACGTAATCCTTTCCGTGTCGGTTGGTTTAATAAGAGTAGTCGCAAAAATTTTTTTAATACGATAACCCTAAACAAAGGAGAATAGACTATGTGTGGAATATATGGAATAGCCAAATCTCCGACACCTTATACAAAGAGGCAGTCTAGTATTGCTAAAAAAGTATTAAGGAACATAGCAATAGATAGCGAGACGCGTGGTAATCACTCGTCCGGTATTGCTTCAGTCGGAGAGCGGTCTACAATATATAAGTCCCTCTTGCCGTCTGCAAAGTTTGTAGATAGCAAGGAATATGCTACAGCCTTTAAGTCTTTAGAAGACGGTTGTAATATATTACTAGGACACACTAGATTTGCGACGGAAGGTGCGGTTGTTAAGAACAATGCACACCCGTTTCAAGTCGGTGGTGTTATAGGCGCTCATAATGGTTGCGTCTATAATATAGCAGAAATGCAAACCCAATTAGATAAACAATGTCCGGTAGATAGTCAATTGATATTTAAGTCAATTGATACTACCAATAACATACAAGACGCAGTCGCCGATTTTGATAGCGACTTTGCATTAAGTTATGTAAAAGACAACCCAAACATACTACACTTGTGTAGAGAAAGTAACAGACCTTTATCAGTCGCCTACGTTCCTCAACTCAAGACATTGTTTTACGCGTCGGAAAGCGATTTTATCGTAGACGCGCTTCGTGAAGCAGGTATAATGGGAATAGACGTAGTAAAACTAAATAAAAATACATTATATAGTTATGATGTAGGTTTATTTGGAGATACTATCTCTCACGTCGCAAAGACAGAGTTTGATTATGAATCTAGAGTATATACATCAACTATTAATAACTATAGTAGTTTTGGTTGGAATAGTCATTACACAAATGAATATACTGATTACGACTATGTAAGTGACGACCAACCGGAATATAATGAAGCCGGAGATGTATCTGCAAGTTGGGAGCAGAATAACAGACAAGAGTTAGCAAGAGTCTATGCAGGAACAAGACCAAGCGAGTGGTTTTACGACAAAACCGACTATCAATGGTATTACATAGATTCAACTCGTAATATTATTCACCCGGAGTGGCAGGTTGCAGAAATGATGTATGGAGACGAGGAACGGGAGGCGTATTATGCCGGTTGAAACAACTACAGACAACGCAGTTCCGGAAAGAGATTGCTATAATTGCAACGACTACTTCCCTGAAAACGAGATGATATCTTCAGACTACGGAGAAGACTTCTGTCAAGAGTGCTATGACGACTGTCACACCGTTTGCGACAGTTGTAATTCTGAATTGCACAATGACGAAGTTCATTGGGCGCCGGGAGGCGACTATGCCTATTGTGAAGATTGTTATCACGACGCTATACAATATTGTGAGCCTTGCGGAGAAGACCGTTGGCAAGACGATATGCGTTATTGCGACTCTAGAGGAGAATACTTCTGTGAGGATTGTTATGACGAATATAGTGGCAATAGTGAATATGATTGGAACGTATATAGTAATAATTACATAAAAGACAACGACGATTTCGTAACTCCGTCTAAAAGTAAATATTCAAATGATACGTTTAGTCTAATTAAGTCTAAAAGATATCAAGGTATAGAGATTGAGACTAATTTCGGTAATGAAATTAGCAATTCAGATGTCTCTGATTTGATATATAGACGAATTGAAAAGACTAGAGATAAGGTCGGATTAACTACGGATACGGACAGAACGGAGTTAGAAGAAGCCTTCTACGCTCCATTATCTAGTCCTAATGTGATACAATGCGGATTCAATGTAGTGTATGACGGAAGTGTTACCGGAGGAGATGACCAATACGGAGCAGAGGTTGTCGTGTCGCCCAGACGAGGAGACATATTATATAATGATATGTTGACAATTACTAAAACACTAAAAGAAGATTGCGGAGCATATATTAGTCGCAAATGTGGATATCATCTACATATTGACACTAGAGACTATGATTGGCAACACTTTCTTGTGTTAACTCTTATGACTAAAATGATAGAGCCACATATATATAGTTGGTTGCCTTCTAGTCGTAGGAGTAGTAATTGGTGTAAGCCGGTGTCTCAAACAATAGACGAATTAAGATACATAAATGATAGAGATAGTTTCTTGGAATATTACTATGATGATTGTCGTTTCACTAATGAAAAATATAACGAGAAACGATATCACGGACTTAACTTACATAGTCACTTTCAAGCAAATCAAGGAGTTGAAATAAGATATCACTCCGGAACTCTTAATCCAGATAAGATGTTACATTGGTCTATTCTATGGTCTCAAATCATAGACAAGTGTTATGAACTAGGTAACCAATTAGCAGAGGAGATGAGAACTGACAATACTTATGACTTATATAAGACGTCATTGTTTAAGTCGCTAATTACTACAAATGTTCTTGACATTGAAGCAGTAGAACTAGAGAGATTGCAGGTAAAGTATTATCGCCAAGAATCTACCAATATCAAGGAATATAAAGAGGATAGTAAATACCTATCTGATTTATTAGGTCTAGACAATAGAGATAAAGTCTATGCAATAGAGCCAATGATATACTTTCTGAAAAGAAGAAAATATCTCAATGCGACTATGACAATAGATAGTCTATTTGATACGTTTGATATTCCGGTTATAACGCAGGAATTTTATAAAGAGCGTATGGTTGAGATTATGGAGAATAGTCAGACGCCGTCAAATCATATAACTAGATGTTTTGCCAAATCTGACCTATTCGTTTCGTTTGATGAAAGCAGTCTCCAATTCAAATTAGCCGGAGTTATGAACTCTATATTTCCGACTATTGATTCAGAGAATATCAAAGTGTGTGGAACGCCTGAAAGTATCAAATATATTCAGAGTCCGGTTGAGCCGTCTGATTTAGATGACTACGCTATAAACCCTAGTGTATTTGATAGCCAAGATATGTTATAAAAGAGCAAGGCTCTACGACATAGTAGACACCTACTCTATAAGCATATAAATATAAATAAGGTTGGTCGCTCAATCAATACAGAGCGACTGACCTATTAATGAGGAACAAAATAATGAAAAAATATAAAGTAAGATTAAATATTCCAATTGAATATGACACTAGCGACTTAATGCGAGATTTTTACGCAGAAATAATGGTAGACGCAGATAGCCACGAAGAAGCAATAAGATTAGGAATAGAGGACGTTAATGATAATTTTGAT
>Ga0080013_1003730_pt1 | contig 15635 bp, 11 predicted proteins | sample ETNvirenome_6_85_FD_69236 | JGI IMG/M metagenome (GOLD analysis project Ga0080013, IMG submission 69236) | Marine viral communities from the Pacific Ocean - ETNP_6_85 (SPADES assembly) (version 2) | ecosystem: Environmental > Aquatic > Marine > Oceanic | place: Pacific Ocean | collected 2013-06-19
AACCTGAAGCTGATGTGATGTTGATGTCGCTTCCTGAAGCGCCCAGAGCGTTGATTGCAACCGCTGTAGTGTTACCTGCAGCGCTGCTACCAATGGTGATCGTCCTGGCTCCATCAGTACCAATGTTGATGTTTTGATCAACAGCATCGGCCCCGATTGAGATGGTGCTCGCGCTGGAATCGATGCTAACCGCTCCACCAGCGTCAACGTCAAATGTGCTCGACGGTGTCATTGACATGGTGGTCATACCAGTCTCAGACAGCGCTCCAGCACCGCTAAACTCCCAGGTCCCAGTGTCATCGCCGAAAGACGCTCCAGTGGCGCCTTTAGCGCTCAGGGTCGTGGTTGCATCGATGGTGGTTGAGGTCGTGGAGTTGATGTCAACATTGGCCGCAGAGGTAATATCTACCTCTCCAGAGGTCGTCGTTTTGAGTTGAGCCTGACCCCCTGTGGCGTTGATGGTGACAGCGGTTCCGCTAACGTTTGTGGCTGTAGCGCTCGCACTACCAATGCCAATGGTACGCGCTCCAGCGGTCCCAAACCCCATCTGTTGAGCCACATTGTCACTACCAATGCCAATCGTACCCGCTGACGAATTCATGGTTATGGCACCAGAGGCGTCAAGATCCATGGTGGTTACACCAGAGGTTGCCACTGCGCCAGCGTCAAACGCTACGGTAGCGGTCCCTGAACCCACTGTCATCAGGTCGGTAGCGGTAATGCTTGCCTGACCCTCTCCATCGCCAGCGTTGGTCGCTGCAATGGTTAAGACCTTGTTTCCAGCATTGTTGGCAGTCATTGTCAGATTTGTGGTATCAGTCGCATCGAGAGAAAGCGTTGAAGCATCCCACGTTCCAGCTCCACTGTTTAAGTCCAAGGCTGCGCTTGTGGTGAGATCAATCTCTCCAGCGTTTCCTGCGACAGCTACCCCTCCAGCACCATCGAGAGTCATCACTCCAGCCGATGTTGACCAGGTGGCCGCAGCAGCAGATGTCAGGGTGAGGGCTCCAGCGGATGTTGACCACGTTGAAGCTGCTCCAGCGGTCAGAGTAATGGCTCCAGATGGAGTCAAGCTCACGCTGGTCATGCCGCTCTCAGAGACCGCTCCGCCATCAAACACTAACGTGCCTGTGCCGTCACCAATGGTCATCTGATCAGTGGCTGTGATGCTCGCTTGACCTTCACCGCTACCTGCGTTGGTTGCAGCAATCGTCAAAACCTTGGCTCCAGCCGCGTTGGCTGTCATCGTAAGGTTGGTCGTATCAGTGGAATCGAGAGAAAGCGTTGAGGCGTCCCAGGTTCCCGCTCCAGAGTTGAGGTCGAGGGCAGCGCTTGTGGTGAGATCAATCTCTCCAGCGTTGCCAGCAACAGCGACTCCACCCGCCCCATCGAGGGTCATGATGCCAGCGCTCGTTGACCAGGTGGCAGCAGCGGCACTTGTCAGAGTCAACGCTCCTGAGGAGGTAGACCAAGTTGAGGCGCCACCAGCGGTCAAGGTCATTGCTCCAGAGGGGGTGATTGAAACAGTGGTCATTCCTGTCTCACTCAACGCACCTGAACCATCAAACTCCCACGTCCCTGTGTCGTCACCAAAGCTGGCTCCTGTGGCGCCTTTAGCGCTCAGAGTAGTTGTGGCATCAATGGTACATGTTGTTGTAGCGTTGATGTCAACATTGGCAGCAGAGGTAATATCAACCTCACCAGAGGTCGTCGTCTTGAGTTGGGCTTGACCAGCGGTTGCCTCAATGGTGATTGCAGCGGCATCCAGATTGGTAGCGGTTGCAGAAGAGTGACCGATTTGAATGGTCCTGGTGCCCGCTGTACCCATGTTGATGTTCTGGTTTACAGAGTCATTGCCGATCTGAATCTGGCCCGCAGCAGCGTTGATTTCAACGTTTCCGCTGTTGGTCGCATCGAGCGTAACGCCAGTGTGTCCATCGATGATGGTTGTGGCAGCTTGAGAGTCAATGGTGACATTGCCAACGGTCGTTGAAAATGACGCAGCCGCATCACCAACGCTGACATCATCAGCGGCGACTGTGCCGCCCACATTGATGTTGGTGAAGGTGATACCCGATGCGCCAGTGGCTGCACCTGTTCCATACTCCCAAACCCCATCTGTTCCTGCTCGGAGCACTGAGATATTAATCTTGGTAATCGCTGCAGAGTCACTCGCATTTGCGACGAATTGATTTTGGGTAAAATCCTCTTTCTGGTTGGTGATACCATTGGCTGTAGATCGAATAGTCAGAGCGGTTCCTGTTTGCCCTGCGACCTCGTAGAGACCTGGGTTTACGGTTCCAGAGATTTGAATAAAATCACCAGCGGAGAACGTATTGGAACCAGCAGTAGTAACGCTCGGATCAGAGACGCCATCTTCGCCAGCTACATAAGTCCCGTTTACCGTAGTTGCGGTAGCGGTGGGGAGGTAGTTGACAACTAAACCTCCTGATTCTCCTGCAGCAGTAGTGTAACCGTTGTTCATGTAGATGTGATTGTCATCTATGAGAACATTCGTTGTATTGTTGATAATCTTGGTGCCTCGGACAATCAGGTTGCCTCCGAGATCCAAGTCTCCGTCAAAATCAATTACATCAGAGCTGCCTACTTTTTGCACTTGCCCTGAATTGTAGACCATGATGTTGTTTGTTTGAGTTGCCACAGAATGCTCCAAATGAATATGGGAAAAGCTGCGCCCTCATCTATTTCTCTGAGCAACCTTATCTCAACGAGCTCGTCGTATCTACTAAAAATCTCTGCTTTTTAAGTGATCGTGATGACAGTAGCTATATTAAGAGTGACGGAGGGTGTGTCTGTGAGTCCGTTGCCTCCTGTCAAAAACCCAAGCCTAATCACATCATTTCCTGCCGCAGAAGGAGGGGTGAGGGCAGCTTGCCCTGCGACCCCGCTCAGATAGACTGGAGAAGAATTGTCCGAGGCCCCTGGAACAGCGCTAAATTTTACAGCCACGCTGCCCATGGATTGAAAATTAACCGAGACCCCAGAGCCTCCAGCCGCTGTCATCGCAATTCCCACCACTCTGGATTCTGCGGTGGTTGATGTTGCCTGTTGAACACGACCTACGTTTACGCCAGTGCTCAGCAAAGAAACAACGTCGCCTACGTTTATAGCTTCGTCTGAGGTCCCCGTCTCCTGGAGAGAGACGCCGCCTCCTGAGAGGCCCATTAGCATGTCAAATGGACTTGCGTAGCTTGCCATATCATCCTCCACATGTGTTATAGATATAAAGCTTATATCTTGGAGTTATTTATAATGTCATATCCTCAACTTGCCGCCAATCAACTGGGCCAAAGCTTTGGTCGCTCCGTCTCTCATCTCCCCAACACAGATATTTTTGGGATCGTTATCGACGGATTGCCAAATCAGGAGAAGGCGTTCACCATGGCAGACCAGCTGTCTAATAGCGCCAACATCCATCCTGTTCAAGCCAAGGTGAACGGGAAGACATTTCTCGGCTTCAGCGTCCGCCCTCAAACCCAAGGACCTAAGCTGGCTAAGTATGGAATATCACTCCAAAGTGTTAACGCTCAGGGAATAGCATTGGATAAGCCGCTGTACGGTGGTTCATGGAGCTGTTATGGAAGAGAATGTGGTACGAAGACACCTTCTACGGTGGATCTTCGATATAGAGGACTCGGTGGCAAAAACTATTGATGCCATTCTATCCGACCAAGACCTCAAGGACTTTGCTCAAAAAATGGCTAAGGAAATAAACGCAGACGTGTTCCTGTTGCCCTATGGCTCTGACGAGTATGGGAATTTTGGCACCCCCTGTTGGGTGATTGATAGCCGCCGAGAGCTCTTAATGTTCCGCGAGATAAAAAAAGATGGATGGACAGAGCTAAAGTCTCTGGGGGTTCAATTTGTTTCCTACACGGTAGCCCAGCAAAACGCTCCATCAGAGGAAAGTTGAGATGACGACGATTGGCTCTATGTTTAGCGGTATTGGAGGCCTCGATTTAGGCATCAGCATGGCTTTGAAAGAAGAGGGTCATCGGGTGAAGGTTTCCTGGTTTTGCGATCAAGATGTCTTCGCTCGCCAGGTCATGAGTTTTCACCACCCCTCTGCTAAAGCCTATGAAAACATCTATGAAATCTCCACGCCTTATCGCTCCCAATTCAAAAAGTATCCCTCCAAAGTCAACATCATCACGGCAGGGTTTCCCTGTAAAAACATCTCCATAGCTCGACTGAGGAGCGGAGCGAATGTCGAAGGCATAAAAGGGAATCAGAGCGGTCTCATCATCCCCTCAATGCTGCTTTTTAGGCGCCTGAAGCCTGACTTTATTGTCCTGGAGAATGTCCGAGGGGTCCTCGTAGACGCCAACATGCGCTACATCGTCCTCACCCTGGCTCGACTCGGCTATGCGGTGAGCTGGGCAGCAGTGCCCGCTGGGATGCTCGACGCCTCCCATCTGCGGGACAGGGTGTTTATTATCGCCAAAAAGGTAAGCTCTTCGTTTCAACTTCCTGATTTTCCAGTGTTTTCTGCTGACATCGTGAACGAGGTCAAAAGCCAGATTGGCCCAATTTGGAAGAAGACGCCTGAAGGGATGAGTAGGCTTCTCCCTGTGGGCGCCATTCCTGATGCTTACCGTCATCCATTTACTGAACAAAAGGTCAGGTTCAGATGTGAATTAAACGCCTTGGGAAATGCTGTGGCGCCTCCCTCCGCGAAAGTGGTGGGCCTAACAATGTTGCGTGGACCTAATCGTCCAGAGTATCCGTCTGGTGGCCCCTTTGTAAAAAAGAGCGGAAATTCTTGGAAGTCCCCTCCTGAGTCCATAGGGGTCGCTGCCTTAAACATTGATGCCATCGAGCCTCATCAAAGCTGGCCCCGCGCAGGGTATGCTTGCGTTGTAAAGGGCGAAGTCTTGGTGGTCGGACTTAGCGAGCCAGCTCCTGTGTGGGGAATGGTGGACGGCAAGAAGAGGAATAAATTTAGACCCTACAAGATGAACAGCGCTGAAGAGGACGAGTGGCTGGAGAGAACAGGGAAAGATCCTCGCTGGCCCACACCTGTTGCGATGCTTTCAAACAAAAAGCCTCGCGACCCCTCAACTCCAGGCTTTGCTACGTCATGCGAAGTCTATCGAGACAGCTTGAGTGACTCCGTTCAGGTTGAGGAATTTTCTCCTGGGTCTCCAGCTCGCATCCTAAATCCTGAGTGGGTTTCTTGGATGATGGGATTCCCTCCAGGCTGGTTAGACATCCCGCCTGTGCCTACTGGATGCACTACGCCTGGAGGCAGAGGAATAGGGATTCAACCCAAGTATTCTTTGATTGAAAATCCTCAAACAACGCTTTTTGCGAGAGAATAATGGCGCGATGTGGCAAATGTGGCCTGTTTTATTTCTATGAACATGAAACGGTAGAGCAAAAATTCGCAGGAAGGTGCGCTTGGTTCAACGTGGAGATGAGTCGAGACGAAGCCTTTGAAGAGCGAAAATGCGATGATTTTTCTCATCCCATTCCCGAAGCCACCCCTATGGAGCAACTTGAATACAAGATGACCAAGGATGAGCTAAGGAACACATACAAGGAAGCCAGGATAGCTACAATGTCTGCCCTGGTAGGCATCATAACAGGGCTTGCTGGATTGGGACTGGGCATCCTCAATCTCTTTCACTAATCATCAACTGTTGGTTGACGCCTTAGGTCTCTTGGGATAGCTGCTTCTTGGGGAGGGTTATTTAAATCACAGGAGAAATAAAGTGATTAATCCAATGTATGATCGTGTTTTAGTTAAACGCGCCGAGAGCGCAAAAAAGACCAAAGGGGGTCTAATCATCCCAGGAATGGCTCAAAATAAGATGCTGGAGGGAGAGGTTAAAGCAGTAGGCGAGGGGAAAGTTATCAATGGCAAAATTATCCCATTGCAAGTACAGGTGGGGGATGTCATCATATTTGACGCCCAGGCAGGTTCCGAGGTAAGCGTGGAGGGGGAGACTTTCCTCTTGCTGCGTGAAGAAAGGATCTTTGGTATAAAGTAATTTCGAGGTACCTATGTCTAACGCTGCTACTCCATACGACCAGCTCCTGATTGCGTGCATCAAGCTTGGAAACATGATGTCTGCGTGGATCATCAGAGGCAATGCGTCAAAGCCTCCCAAAGGGGCTGACGAGCATGAAGTGCTTCAGCTTTTGGTGATGCTTGACTCCCTACGCTCAGCAGGAGTCTTCTCTGGGTTTCGCATCACCAGGGGGCTTTACAATGGCCAATTGGACGCAGCGGTAGACAGGTATCTGAGAGATGACAATGATTTTGAGGAGGCGCTATTTGATCGAGAGGCCGACTCTCACACCAGCTATGAAACTCCGTGGGGAGAGCGCCCCCTCAAGACCGCTGGCGGACCTATGTCAGCGTTTGTTTCAGCCTTTTTTACCCTCTACAAGAGAGACTTCATCCAGCGGATAAGGAAGGAGGTGGTCATAAGCCCCCATGATCTATCCAAGCAGAAGTTGGTCCCAAAGCAGACTGAGTTTGACCAAGTAGCTCTGCAGCTTTTTGAGGAGTTGTTCCAAGGCATAAACTTGATGCAGCGACCTCCTGCTGTTCTGCGACATGGGACAGATTTGTTGCGCGTTTGGGGCGCGATGATCAAGGAGTGTCTCACCTCCCAACGGATTTCATTGCTCCAACAGCGCCCTCTTTTTGAGCCTCTCTGGGATGGTTTATTTAAAACAAAAAAGGCTTCGGATTCTCAGCAGCGCACGTTCTTTAAAGAGGTTTTGGAATTTGAATCGCGAGACGCAAAACTCAATCGATTCTATGGCTGGCCCACTCAACAGACATTTTCCGACCTGGATTTTAGCTATGCCACATTTCAGGCTCACCTGGGAACGTGCGTCTTCAACGACTGCAACTTGGACCACATAACGCTTAAGCCCCCTCTTATGTCGGGATCCACCTCTGGAATGAGGGGGGACAGTAGGGAAGCGAGGATTTTCAATTGTAAATTCAAGGATTGCTCATTGGTAGGGGTGATTCTCTCTCCCCTGTTTTTTGAAGAGCATAGTTATTCGCCGCCAGGAGGCTCAATTAGAGGTTCGTCCTTTGAAGGGTGCTCCATAGGTCTCTGGGGGCGGGCGCTTAATATGGTGGAGACAGATTTTATTGGCTGCAATTTTCCCGAAGCAGGAAGAGGGATCGAGCTTGAAAACAGCCGCATTGAGCAGTGCTCTTTCATAGATTGCCAAATCTCCAAGATGGCTCTGCATAAATGCGGCGTACTGGACTCAACCTTTTCGTTGGTTAGCATTCACGCCCTCAGGCTAACAGACTCAACTCTGGTTCAATGTACCTTTGAAAACGTGACGTTTTCTTCTCACATTTTCTTTCTCCAGCCTGAGCGCAGTTATTTGATCAATTCTCTGTGGAACGGTGCGCCAGCGACCCCTGAGTCAGTCAACGAGTCGTCGGAGGCTGACCTTTTGAGTGACATAGATGGAAATTTGGAGGCCCCCTTTAAGGTAATAAACAACATCATTACTGAGAACGACGAGATAGGCGCCTTAGAGCCCTCAGAAAGAGAGACAGGCAGCTTTGGTGTGCCTGTCCTATTCAAAGACGTTCACAAGGTGTATGAGGCGTCCAAAGAGAACGCTGTGGAGGTGCTGCTCGATGTTGCGCTGACGCATCCGTTTCGGGGAGATGGTATTTCCAACGGCAACAGGCTGGCCCATCCTGAGACGAGCCTCTCCGAGAGTTGGCAAGCCTCAGACGCCAATATTAGCGCTCGCACCCTCTGGTTTTGGCTGTCCGAGGATAACGGGGCACCTGGAGCCCGTGCCTACATAGACAGAGACTCTTTCTATGGAAACACCCTCGCTATGGCGATTAAACAGGTCTATGAATCTGTTTATTACAGCGAAGTGGCACCTTGGCAAGAAGATAAAGTTTACACCGTCCAGATGGATGAAGGAAAAGACCTCCTTGTAGGGTACCATTCAGGCTACGATGAAGATGTGGTAAAGTATCTCATCTTTGGTGAGTCCTACGCTGATTCGTGGTCAATTGGTCCTCATGAAGATGAATCATCCCTCATTTATAACGAAGAAGATTTGGTTGAGCTCTATGAGTGCAGCCCAAACGATGCCCAGGAGATGGTTGAAGGAGTGCTGTATGGGCGCCCATCCTCTGACTATAAGGATTTGCTGATAGAGTGCTGGAGCTTGGATAGTGACTCGGCCGAGTTTAAAGAGCGATCAAGGGAGTTGGACCAAACCATCAAAACCATGGAAGAACAGGCTCAGCAAGACGTAGAGGACGCCAAGGAAGAGGTGGAGATGACCAGAGCAAACGAGGTTCTATCGGACATTGCTCGACGTGTAGACTCAGATGGAACCCCTCTTCATCATCTCCTGGAGGTGGGAGACGAATTTGACCACCATGGGGAGCGTTTTTACCTCCTAAATCCAAAGGCTTTTTACATCGTCGATGTGGAGTAGGCTAAAACTGCTTGCGGTGATAACCAGCTCTTAATCTGAGGGTTTCATCTTTAATGGGCATCACCAGCTTGAAGTTTTCAGGCTGAAGAATGAACGTTGAAGGCATCTTGTCAACGTAGGTGTAAGTTGATTTATCAGCTCGCATCTCAGCCAAGAGTTGGTCTCCTTCTCGGCTGGATAAGTCTCCATCGTCTTCAGGATCGAGCATCTCCAACACCACTCCCGATAGACGCCTGTGAATCTGATCATCCCAGAAATACACGCCATCAAAGGATTGTCTGAGGATGTTTAGCATCTCAGTGATGGGAGCTACTGTGGTTCCTGACAAGTGCCCTGAGGCGCTGCTTTGCGTGTTCAGAGAGGCTTCGCTCATTATCTTCCTCCATTGTTGACTATAAAACTTCGCCTCTTCTCTCTTGGCGTCCAGTTGAATCTCCATTTGTTCATCCACCAGCTCGTCAAACTCTTCTGAGTCTGGGTCTATGTCTGGATGGGTATACTCCACATCCTCGGCGGCCAGCTCACGGACATATTCCTCGTCTGAGGTAACCCACTCGCTTAGCAGGTCGTCAAAGTCATCAGGGGAAGGGAGCGTGGCTTGTTCACCATCGTGGCTTATATACTTTTCACCGAATTCTCTCATGTCGTTGAATGGAATACCCGTTGCCCAGTCGAGGGTCTCTTCCCAGCGATAATCTCCATCGGTGAGCAGCTTCTCAACCTCCCAGTTTAGGGCTACTCTCTGAATGGCTGCAAAATCAGGAGCCTCATCATCGGGTCTTACGAATAGAAAATCCCCTCCCTCGACACGCTTGAATCTGGCGTCCCAGGTGAGCCTGAGTGCTTCCCCATAATTTACTTCCACCAAGGAATATTTAATAACCACCTTTGTCTGGTCAACGTCACTTGAAGAAAATTCGCGCTGGAGCATCAGCTTCTCGCCGTGGGCATCGTCTACAATGACTCCAACGCTTGGGTATCTCCATTCTGGATTTCCATGAACATCAACACCTTCTTCTATTTGGTCTTTTATAGCCAGTGCCCAGTCAAACTGGTTTATCACATGCTTTCTCATGCGAGAGAAGTACAGCGCGTTGGGGCGGCGGTCGTGTGGTGTCGCTCTGGGCGTCATGTACCAGTCAATGTAGGGCCTCTTGCTCCCGTTATTAAACATCCAAGCATCGTCAAGGAGAGAGTGGTTGGGTCTCCAAAAGTTGTGACCTTCTCCATACATATCCAGGTCGCTGTCCGCTCCACAGGCTCTAAAGTACTCCTCCACGGTCATTCCAGGGATAGCTGCCGCCAATGTCATTGAGGACGACGAGAGGATGATGGCAGGACTCGCGGAGCCTCCGTTGGTCATCGGGGTGCTGTTGGGGGCGACATCCTGATACGCTTTGTTTCGGTTTCTATATGTATCGATGATACCAGCCGTTCTTTGTGCAAAACTGGTGGCTGTGGCTCCTATACCCGCTCCCAAGTACCACTGCATTATCTTTGGAGCGAGCACTATGCCTTCCAGTCCTGAATCATTGACGCGAAGCCAAGTTTCATCCCAGTTGTCACTGATACCTGCTGTGTTAAGAGCATATGTATAGATTTCCCTGGCATCTCGGCTTCCCATCGCTGAAAACGATGCCCTGGTGCCCTGCAACGAGACATGAGGAGGATAGAAAGAGCCTGAGCGCCCAAAAAGCCGTCCAGGTCGGTATTGAGATATAGACAACCCCGACCTTTGGACGGTGGTGTCATTCATCTGAACGTCTTTGAGATCCATCCCGTGAGCCTCAACTCTAAAAAACGCGCTCTCATGGAAGCTGGCCCCTCGCATGAGGTGCAATCCGTGAAACGAGGTTCCAATGAATCGGCAATGCTCAAATTTGCAGCGCTCCCACACCGCATCTCTGATGTCCATATCGGTAAAGGTGCAGGAGATAAACTGGCTGTCTGACACATCCATCCAGTCCAAGGCGATGAGGTCGGCAATGCTCACTCCAGAGCCTTCCGCTATCAACTCAAACAGCTCTCTCCCCTGGGCCTGGATAGCGTGGTCTGCGTTGGTCATCATCTCCAAGAGTTGAATCATCTTGTCGTGGCTTATTCCCAATTCGGCGGCTATTCGGTCTCCTGTGGTGCTGCCAGTGGGGGTGACGGCAAACTCTATAATGGCTTTCTTATAGGGCTTAACCCAGTCCTTGTCCATAGACTCAGCAGCGCTTACTCCTCGGCGATCATTATACTTCCCTCGATGATACCAAATCATCTGCCAAGGGTGCATTGTCCATGCTTCATTATCATTGCGCTTCCAATTGTCTGCGGAGTGTTCGTAATCCGCGTGGCTCTCTCCAGTGCAGAAATAAAAGGTGAGGCCGCGCCAGTCTTTGGCGTAATTTCCCGCTCTGTTGTCAATCGCTTCATGGTAAATCTTCCATGAAGAACCCGTAGTCCTGTCTGGATCGATGAGCTCGTCAGTGATAACCAGCATCACTCTGCGAACGGGCACGCTAAATTCATAGTCGTCAACCGTTTGCCACAGCCTATCTATTGTTGATGACAAAATGGGTCGACCCTTCATGTGCTCGATTTCTCTCGCGGCACCCAAGACCCCCAGAGGATAATTTCCTCCCCTCCTGTTGGGATCAAAGAAAGGATCCCGTTCGATGGCTTCCGCCTCCATATTCCAGCTATTCATATTGTTCTTCGTGAGCACCTTGAATGTATCAATGATGTCTTCTTCGCTCAAGGCTGGAGCCATGAGTACAGCCTGTTCGAAAAACTGCAACTCTCCCGTTTCGACCGCTTTCTGGAACAGAGTGAGGATTTTCTTATTTATAGCCATGGGGGTCTCCTTGAAGGGGATTATAATCTATGTGATGATAACTGTGTATCATCCTCTCGTCAACCACTGGTTGAAAGTTAACAAAGATGGTTTAGCTTCTTGACTCATTCTGTGGCATGGCATATATATGTAGAGAGTTTTCGTGCTCCTGGTTTGCGATGAATTTAAGCCATGGGAATCGCTCAGCATCGCTAAACCAGGAGTTCTTTCTTTGGAGATAGAATGTCGAAGGTCAAGAGCGGCTTTATTACAGCCAAGCCCCATCCTCAGGACCCTGGTGTCCCTTACATGACGTTGGATTATGGGGAACAGATCGCGGTTTCAATCAAACCTGCGATGACGCGAGGAGCCGACAGCCTACGTGATGCAATTAATGCTGGAGACACGGTGATGTTGGTGGCTAAGAAGGGGATGCCCGCAGATTTGAGAGTTGGCACTCTGAAGCCCTCTTATAAAATCATTGACCAGGTGCCGATTGACGATCATCCATTGATGAACAATATGTACTCAGCCCTCGCAATCGAAATCACAGTTGCGATGGCTATGCAGCGCTGGGACAGCTGGAAGAGAGGTTCTATCCACATCTTTGAAGGCGATACGCCTGATGAAGAATTAATAAGTTAGGAGAAATGATGACTACCAAGGAAGAGCGCAAGTTGAAACGCGCCGCGAGAAGAGCAAAAAGAAGAGCTTTCTTTGAGGAGGCTATGGGCAACATAGTCCCTCGGATTAAAGAGTTTATTCAGCGGGTTGAGGATATTGGAGGCGACCTGAGCGGGGCGCAGAAGAAAGAAATCGTCATCGACAGCTTGAACGATGTCATTGACATCCCCTTTCTTCCTGAAGATTGGGAAGAGGCTCTGTTGAGCACCTTGATTGACCAGCTCGTTAAAATCTACAACGATCACCACCTCTGGGGCCACAAGGACCACGTTGAAGCTGTTGTAGATGGCGCCAAGGATGTCAAGGCGGCTGTAGAGGAAAAATCCGTTGACGGCATCATTGAGGCTGTCAAGGATACTGCTGACACCCTCAGTAGTTAACGCTGGAGAGCCCCAGAAACTGGAGGGAGTTGGAGAAGTCTGAGTGATCATCTGAGAACACCAGCGTCCTGTCTCCCCACCCATCTGTGTAGTCTCCGATGCTCACGATGTCATAGCCGTCATACGCATGAAGGTAGTAGGCGATCTCATCAAAGTCTAAGGGTTTGAGGTTGTCATACACCTCCATGTCTTTTTGGACGGCTTTGAGCCCAGCTTTTATTTCTTGCGTGAGGTCCTTTGCCCAAGCAACAACTGCTGCGTCAAAGACATGCTGCACGGGATTTTTAGGGTCATCTTGCCAGTCTTCAAACTCAGATTGGTCCATGTTGAAGATGTTCTCAGCCACCCATAGTGGCGCAGGATCGTCGTAGAATATCTCCCATTTCTCGTCTGGAGAGGAGAACAGGTCAAGCTGTGCAGATGTTCCCTTGCGGATCAGACCCAGCTCTCGCATAATGTCTGCCTCTACCTCATCCTCGTCCCATGTTATGTCCACCATCTCGGTCAACATCTCGCGTCCTTTTTCCACCTGGGACCACAACGGCACGTCTGGATCGTTGGCTAAAAACGCGAGAAAACCCTCCATGGATGCGTCTCTCCACTGCGCTTCAGCGTCTGGGCTCTCTTTCCAAGATTGAATCTTTCCACCTTCGGGAATGTTCTCTGCAAACACTGAGCCTTGGGCGTAGTCCTCATCGTAAATGAAACCCTTGACCAACATCTCCCGCTCATAATGTGGTTCGTATCCAACTCCATAGGATTTTGTGCGGCTTATCTCGATAATGAACGGGTGCATAGCCTTATCAGAGGGCAAGCTGTCGGAATACAGATAAGGAAACATTGTTTGATTGGCACCTCCATTTGGATTGATGTGAATTTCCTTGGCTGTCTTCTTCACTCCTACCGCATAGATATAGGCTCCTGATTGCTCGAAGTCTTCGTCTGTATGAAGCAGCAAATCATGACTCCCTCCAAAATTTCTATCAGTCATATCGTAATCGATAGAGTCTTTGAGGTCGTCCAGGTTATCCACCACCTCATCTGTAGCGATGTAAAGCACCTCGTTGATGTTCCCACGGATTCCTCCTCTCCAAAGCTTAAGCTTCACTGATTTGAGAGGCGGCTTGAGTTGATTCCAGAGTGTGACACCAGGAGATGGTCCAAGACGGGAGAAGTCACAATCCTTAAACTTGAAATCTAAAGAGGGAGCTATCTCTATAATGGAGGCGCCCGTAAAGTCACATGCTGCAATAACAGGAACATAGAACCCCTTTGCAAATCCTGATTCAGGTCCTTTGCTCCAGTCTATTTTAGCGCTCTGGAAATTACACATGGCCCAACTGAGCTTGGGATAACCAGAGAATGTGGGTATATACGTTTTATGTGAATTCTTATCTCCCCACTCTGGGCTGATGTTGATGTCCATTTGGGCGCGAGTAAAATCACAAGAATTAAAGCCCACGGTTCTAAACAAAGAGCCTGTGAAGTCCACGCCCTCAAAAATGCAACTCTCCACCGCGAAGGCTCCAAACTGGGTCCATCCAATCCACATTCGGCTCGGACTGTCCTCGTCCAACGGGTTCCATCCATCCAAGATGAAGTTTTGCATGTTTGCATAGTCAAAGCTGCAAGCGGCAATCCTGCCCCTGGTTCCTTGCGCCGTGTGGTCTAACGCTTCAGCATCATCATTCATGTTTATATATTTCTCTCGATGCTCCTCCCAGCCAATCGGGTTCATTTCCAAGGCTTTTCTGCGGGTAATTGAGACTCCATCGATATGTCCTCTCGCATTGAATTCTGCCCCTTCAAAGTTTGCGCCCTTGAAGTCCAGGCCGCTAAAATCACAGGCGTAAAACGTGCAATAAGAGAAGTCTATTCCGCTCAAATCGTGGCCACCCAGCTTTCCCCTGAAGTGAACACCATAGAAGACCAGATACTGACGCTTCTCTGCGTTGGAGAAAACGAGGCTCGAAAACTCCATCATCTGACGAAACAAATCCATATTGGTCGTAGCAATTGCCCGCCTCAGGTTCTCGATTACTTTTTGCTGATTGTCATCCATGTGAGTCTCCAGGAGAAGAGGATAACACCTTTTATACCTATCTCCCCTTAGTTGTCAACCATCGGTTGAAAAAAACCTAATCTTCTTGGTATTCCAGGATGAAGGCTCCCTTGTCTCCGAGTCCAGCGCTCTCGCTCTCGTCAGGATCGAGTCTAACGCCATTGGTTATGACCCAACCGTCTAAGACGCTGATTACCGCATCAAACGTCAACGCCGAACGTTCTTCATCCCACTCTGGGTCTTCAGCGGTTACCTCAAAGAGGGAGCTGGCATTTGCCTTCTGGAGCTTAGACTTCATGGATTGGACAAACTTGTCACCACCAAGCCTTGGATTTGCGGACAGCACTATTTCTTCGATGCCTGACCAGGGACCGTAAACCTCAATCCCAAAGATGGTCGGGTCGCCTTCCTTCGTTCTGGTGATGTCGAGCTCCCTCGCTGTATCAAAAGGGATAGCTACGGTGAAGACATCCTCGCGAGGATCAAACTCTTTGCCTCGCTCTCCGATTTTCTTGGATTCGTCGGCTTCGACTTTGGGAGTCTGTGTCCTCGTAAATCGATAAACAGCGAAGGCGCCTCCCCCCACAAGCAGCCATGGCAACAAATTGTTTTTCATCTCTCGGCCTTTAAAGGAATATTGGCCAGAACGTCAGAGGCGCAGAGCTTTCTTTCTTCAGCGGGACTCAACGTCTCTGCAGACTGAGGAAATTCACCTTCTGCGGCTAACTTATCAACTTGGCAGCTTGCCCATTCTCCTGTGCGAGCCCAGGTCGCGAAATGCTCACAGTTTCTCTTGAAGAGGTCATAGCCATAGTCATCAGGATTCGTGGAGCCCAATGGCCAATGGATCTCTTCCCCTTCTACGCCAGAATCTTCAATAAAATCAAGGGTTTGAGCGGGAGACATGGCCACCCCTTCTGCGTATCGTCTAATCTCCATCGGGGAGCGGTGGAACATCCAGTCTCCTTCCAGAGTTTTGTGCAGAGGCGCTTTTTTAATGGTTGTTCGACACTCCTTACCTGCGGGACAATAACCCACCCAGCCGAGTAAGAAGTCTATCACCTCTCCATCCACCATAATCAGGGTCTCAGGGTCTTTGTAAATAGCGTGGTGCTCATAGGTCCAATTTCCCTTCATTAGTCGCTCTAAAGCGCCCTTCTGATCCTCTTTCATGCCTTCGTGTGCTTCCTTCAGTTTACGATAAAGAGCAGCGGCTGCT
>Ga0080013_1003731_pt1 | contig 15635 bp, 19 predicted proteins | sample ETNvirenome_6_85_FD_69236 | JGI IMG/M metagenome (GOLD analysis project Ga0080013, IMG submission 69236) | Marine viral communities from the Pacific Ocean - ETNP_6_85 (SPADES assembly) (version 2) | ecosystem: Environmental > Aquatic > Marine > Oceanic | place: Pacific Ocean | collected 2013-06-19
CTGCGGGGTTCCGCATGCGAGGCGCATACCGTCTCGTCATACCCACCGCGCAGGACAACAGACACGAAGTGCCACGGGTGATCGTGGGCTCCCACAAGCGGGCGCAGGGGGGACGCGGGGAAGCGGTGCAGGTAGATGCCGATCAGGCGGTTGTCTAGGATCGCAAGCCTCGCCATCGTGGGAGACTCTGCCCGATCGTTCGGGAAGATCGGACACCACCTCACGGCACCAGCTCCCGGCAGCGGATCCCCGCGTTGCACTCGTCACAGACACCGCAAGGCGTGGGCGCGTTTCGCGCGCTGTGTTCCTCGCCGCAAGACGCACAGATCAACTCGTCTGCGTGTGGGTCATAGGATGGTGACCACTCACCGCACTCATCAAACATGCTTTGACTGCGTTCCCGGCATGGGTCCGTCCATCCGTGATTGGGATGGTGACACCGGACACCCACAGGAGTCAGGCAACGCACACACGGAACACGCAACGGATCTGACTGATAGTCACAAGGATCAACGATTCCCACCGACCAGAACCCCCGGAGTCTTGCAGCGCAAGCGGAGCAGTGACCACAGGCAGATTCGTTGCCTGCATAGCAACTCCAGGACAACCCGAGAATCTCAGACCCCCCGTGTCTTTGTGCAAACCAGATGACTTCCTGTTTATCCAGTTCGATCAGCGGCGTCTCTATGCTGACCGGCTGGAGTTCCTGCCGCATGCGGTCGAAGAACTCTGGGCGGCAGTCCTCAAAAACCCCCCAGTCGTCGCGGCAGCACCCCATCACCACAGTGTCAGGGACAGAGAACATCGCGGCAGCCTGTCGAAGCATGATCGCGTTCCGGTCTGGCACGACAACTGCGGGGCCAGCCAGGTCGCCGCCGTCCCCCGTCAGGCTTGATCCGGCGATCCGCCCTAGCGGAACGTCCCACAGGGTGATCCCGAAGTGCTGAGCTAGGCGCGCCGCAGCCGCGTGTTCCCGGTCCCTGTGCCGCTGTCCGTATGAGAAGAACACCGCATCGATCCACTCATACTCAAGCCGCGCCCAGGCAAGACAGGCCGCGCTGTCCATCCCGCCCGATAGCAGAACCCTGGCTCTCATGCCCCACCCCCCACAACCGCAACGGCCAGCGCCGCCCAGGCGTGGCTCGCGACCCCGTACAGCGGGCCGGGGGCCTTCTTGTTGCCGACCGCCGCCTGCTTTGTGCCGCCGTGGATCTCTAGGAGCCGCTGGCGGACCAGGGCGTCCCGTGAGCCTCTTCCGGTCACGTCCAGGGCCCGGAGTATCTCCCGACGGTAAAGGAGCCGCACGGGCAGGCTCTCGCGCTCTGCGGCCTGCCATAGCCTCCCCACGACCTCCGACGTGCGAAGCAGCGAAGAGCCGGCGATGCCGTAGGACTGGACGCGCTCCAGGGCCACCAGCTCGACCTCGCGGGCTACGCCGTGGCGGCGGATGGCTTCGATCACCTGCCTCACCGAGAGCGCCTTGTGGGAGGACGCAACGGCCTGGGCCTCGGTGTCATAGAGAGCGATCCCGCACGTCTCGGGCCCCGGATCGATGCCGAGGACGATCACGCCTACTTCTTCCCGGCCAGGGTCTTGCGGCGGACGTAGGTGCTGGCCCTCTCGCCCACAACCTCGGCCCGTCGCTTCACCTCGCCCCACTCCTCCTCATTCCATCGGATGCCGCGGGGCTTCCGTCGGTCTTCCTTGCGCTGCCTGGCGTCTTTTTCATTCTTCTTTGTCACTTGTTTCGCTCCATTCTTTGGTTGTTCGGTACGGGCTCGCGGGATCGCGCTGAGGTGCCGGCGGGATCCCGGCTCTTGTGCGGTGGTACTGGACGCGGGCGATGCTCACGCCCAGAAGGTCGGAGACTTGCCGATCGTTGAGCCGGGGCATCTCAAGGAGGACATCCCCGAGCGCCCAGCCCACCGACCGATAGCGCGTGCGGTTCCAGGTGGTCGCCTTAGCCTTTCGTCCCACCAGCCGCCCCCAACTCGGCATCCAGCTCTCGGACATACGCCCGGGCCCGCCGCACGTCTCGCCGCAGATTGTCGGACGCGCTCATGGCGTCCAGGGCGTCCTCATCGACAGCTCGAAGGATGGAGTCCAGGAAGCCCAGAGCTACGCCGATTCTGCGGCCAGCCTCGAAGGCGTCTAGGCGCTCTTGATCGTCGAAGAGATCCGCCATCACCTGGCCCGCCATCCTTCGCGCTCGACGAGCCGGAAGCCATCCCGCTCCTCGCCCGACTTGAGGGCGCCCAGGGCCGCCCGCTTGTCGGGCTTGATCACCACGGACTGCCACCCCTCGGGCCAGTGGTCGATCTCCTCTGGCCCATCGATCGAGACCGTGGTCACGAGCCAGTGGGACCGGACGGCGCCGGTGTCTTTGCCCACCTTGATCTTTCCGTCGTCTCCGGTGAATTGTCCGGCGCTTCGAGACGCCGTGAGGATCTCCGTTGCCCGCTGACGGAGGCGCTCGATTGCGCGATCTCGGGTCTTGCGCTTTGCGGCAAGCTCCTTCTCCCACTCCCGAAGCTGGGCGGCGTCGGCCTTCAGCCTGTCGATCACAAAAGAGATCCCGTCTAGCTTGGCGGGGACGGCCTCCCCGAGGAGATCGACAAGCTCGGCGAGTTCGCGCCCCTGCTGGAGGTCGATCTCCCAGAGGTCCGCCAGCTCGACGCGCTCCTCGTCTTCGGTGAAGAGATCGACCAGTCGCCCGGCCACATCGACGATCTCCTGGGACGTCATCGGCGCGGAGGGCATCACCAGGAGTCCCCGTCGGTCGCGTCCGCTGCACCGTCAATGTAAACGTCGTGGTAGCCGCGCCGCTCGCCGTGGAAGACCTTGATCTTCTTCCCGACCAGCTTGTGGCGGATCGGCCCGGTCCTTCCGTCTTCCGTCTGGACCTCGGCCAACGGCGGCGCTGCACCAAGCACGGCCCGCAGATCGCGCTCCAGTACCCACCCAAGAGACTTGCCGTCCTTGGTGGTCAGGCAGTGGAAGCGCTCAACCTTCAGATCGCCAACCTGGATCCCCCAGCTCACGTAGTCCTTGCCGTCCTTGGCTTCCCAGCAACGGAACTCGAAGATCGATCCCTCGTGGTTGCCGTCTTTGAGGTCGTCGTTTTGGGGCTCCCAGGCGTCTCGGCCTTGCCCGTAGTTGCTTGTTCCTAGTGCCATCTCTTGCTCCTCCGGTTGTTGTTAGTAGGGAATTTGATCCTTGGCCCAAGGCATGATCACCTTGACGCCGAAGTCCTCGCGGCTCATCCCCTTGGCCTCCGCGATCTCAATGTCTTCCTTGAGCCGATCAACGGCCTCTTGGACCTTGCCCTGCTTGACTGCGGCCAGCATTGTGGCGAGCTGGGCCGAGTTTCGGAGCTTGCCGTCGGGCCCCTTGGTCTTGACCCGGGTCCCCCACATCGCCGCATCATCGGGAGACACGAGGAGGGACTTGGCCAGGGCCGCCAGGGCGCGCTCGGCCTGGGGGGCTTCCGGGGCAACGCCTGCCGGCTTCAGCTCCTCCGGGGCCCTGGCTGCTGTTGAGCCTGAGGAGGTGTCGATCTCGGCCTCCCCCGCCTGGACCGCGAGCAGCAGGCAACGAAGCCAACGGCCAAGGCCCGACGTGATCGAGGCCTGGCACGCCTTGTCCTCCGGCCGTCCTCGGCCCGGGCTGATCGGCATCGTGAGGCGGTCCTCCAGCTCTTCGCCGCTCTCCAGGTGGATGAGCCGGCAATGGAGCTGCACCGCGAGCTTCCCGCAGACCTCGACGACGGTGGTGCCGGTCACGGCCGGCAGGAGCCCCACCTCAAGGAGGGCGGGCTTGATCGTGCGGATGGCCCCGGGGGCCGAAATGTAGTCATAGCCGCCGCCGCCGTACTCGGCCCGGCCGTCTTCGGCCAGGGCGGGGATCGACGCGCTTGCGTCCGCCAGTGCCCTCCAGAGATGCTTCATCCTTGCCTCCTTGTCCAGCGCCACTGCTGGTTCTGCACAGCCCACTCGATGGCCTCGCGCTCGGTCTTGGCCGCGTGAACCAGCCGGCCCCCGCGGTCTCGGTCATAGGCGGCCCACCGGGGGCCGAGTCTTAGCGACTTGCCAATCTCGCGAATCGTGATCGATCCGATCGTTGTCTTTGAACTCACGCCTCCCCCCCTTGCTGGTAGCACTCCGGGCACTCCGGGTCGTCGCAGGCCGGCTCCTCCTTCAGGGCCTGACACAAGATCGAGTAGTCCTCCTCCCACCCGCTAGAGATGGCGCGGGCAAGGATGGACACCGGGATCAGGACCAGATCTTTCCCGTGGAAGAGCGCGGCCGTGGGCTCGTGATCTTCCCCGAAGTAGCCGAAGACGATCTTCACCTCGGATCCGGTTGCGGTGTTTTTAAAGCTCAGGGCCGGGCGGTCGCTCATGCTGTCCTCCGTGCCCCGTTTTGGCCCCGGGGCTGGGGCGTTTTGTGCGGCTAGCCGCGGAACCAGTAAAGGCACGCGGTATCCCGCGGGGCCTCGTGCTGGGCCATGGCGTGGACACAGCGGGCCCACTCGTCGCTCTCGCGACACAAGGCGGCTCTCGCCTCCATGTAGACGTCTGAGGCGACGTCCCAGGACGAGGCGGAAAGGATGCGAGCGGAGAAGGAAACGGCTGCGGTCATGATGACCTCCGAAGCTGTGGCCGCTGGGGCCGGGTTGGTTGCGTTTCGTTCGTTGCTCATAGACGTATTGTAGATACATCCGGGCGGAAATCGCAAGCGATTGTCTATACTTTTTTTCGCTTCTCCGGGCTTGTGGGGCCTCCTGCCTCCTCCGTGCGGCGCTCGCGATAGCACTGTCCGCACTCGGTATCGGAGTACCATTCGATCCAGGTCCAATCCGAATGGGCGCGAGCTCCGCAGTGGCATTCCATGTCCAGTGCGTACCAACCACTCAGGTCTCGCCGCCAACTAGCGTCACAGTCAGGGCAGCGCCAGCGGGTGAGGAATGGGTTGGGGCACGGGCAGACTTCGCAGATTCGGTTCGTGGGGTCCGTCTCAGGCCCCCTCCGTCAAGTTGTATTCGATCACGATGTCCTGAACGCAGTAAGCAGCGCCGCACGCCTCGCCCTCTGCTGCGGGTCGCCAGATCGCGTCAGGGCCGGCGCCAGCGCCTCCGATGTTGTCGACGCAGTCCTCGCAGAGCGGGAACGCTTCGGGGGCTACCAGCTCGACGCCGTTCTGTACCCCGTCGCAGCTGTTGGGCGTGCCGTTGATGGGCGGGAACACCAGGGTGCCAAGGCGGCGGTCGGTTTCCTTGCCACCGAATACCTTGCGGGTCACGCGGATGGCGTACCTGGGGCACCCCTCCAGATCCACGATGTCCTCGACCACGCCCTCGCAGTAGCAGGCCCGCTCGCCCGTGAGATCGCGTCCGGTGATGTGGGTGGGTGCGGGGTCGTCGCTGGTGTCGCGGGGGTCTGGGAAGTTCCAGGTCTCAACGAAGTCGAAGCTGCGGACCTTGTGGCCAATGAGCGCGCGGGCGTCGTCGAGGGGGGTGGGCGTGGTGGTGGGGTCCGTCTCGGGCTCCTCCGGTGCGCTCAGCGCCTCTGCGATCTTCGCCTTTAGGATCCGCCGGGCTTCGGCGGCGGTGTAGATGCGGACGGGGGAGCGACCGCCCCAGCGGGTGACAGCCTGCCCGGCGTGGCGCCCCGCTGCGGCATAGCCGAAGCACTCAACGGTGATATCCGCGTGATCGAGGTCGTGCAGATAAGCGGTGAAGGTGTCCACGGCGTAGCGATCATGGCTGGACATCAAGCCCTCATGCGTGCAGGTCGCGTCAACCTCGACCGACCCAACCACCCGCCACTCGCCGCCGCCCGTGCGGGCCAGAATGTCCATCTCACCCGTCCCGCCAGCGCTGATCGGCTCGCTTCGGTCAATCTTTCCAAACTTGATATCGGTTGCGGTCGTCATGGTTCAGTTTTCCTCTTGGATGCTGGCCAGCACGGGGCGGCCTGCGGTTTGGTTCCCTGCGGCCCAGCCGGTGCAAAGCACCAGCATCAGCGCCAGGGCGGCGAGGGCCTTGAGGTTCCTTGCGTTTCGTTCGTAACTCATAGGGCAATTGTATATACACCGAGGGGGGCCGTCAATAAATGTATATACTTTTCCTCAGACGCGCCAAGATCTGCGGGGCCACTCGCCAAACAGGCTCTTGTAGCGGTGGCCCGCGGCGCCGTCCTTGTGGCCCCGGCTTCGAGCCCAGGCGAGGAGCTTGCGGTACTCGCCCCGACGTGCGGCGACGGGCACGTCTCGAAGGTACGGCGGCTTGACTCCGAAGAGCTGCCGGTACTCCTTCGCGGCCCAGGAGAGCCCCCAGCCGCGCTGGGCGGCCACGCCCGCAAGCCGGACCCACTCCGCCTCCCTGGCGGGCTCGGGCGTCTCCTTGCCGGCGTAGACGGCCCGCAGGGCGAGGCTGTAGATCTTGCTCTCCTTGGGCGGCCCCGATGCGGCGGCGGCGGCGCTTCTCGCGGCCCGGCTTCCCTGCGTCTCGATGCCGTCTCCGTCGAGGCTGTAGCGCACGTCCGCGCCGGGGAGCCCGTGGAGGTGAGAGGCCCCGGAGAGGTCGATCAGAAGGCCGTCCTTCTTCCCCGGCGCGGGCCGCATGATCCGGCCGACGATCTGAAGGTACTGGCTCGCGTGCCCAACCCCCCGGGCCAGCACGCAGCAGGAGGCGGCGGGGACGTCTACGCCCTCGGTGAGGCAGTAGATATTCACGAGGGCCCGGAGCTTGCCCTGGCGGAAGTCGGCCACGGCCCGCGCTCGCTCCTCGCTCGGCGTCTTGGCCGTGACCTGGGCGGCGGCCACGCCCTCGGCCCGAAGTCGATCGACGACGGAAGCGGGATCCGATCCGGGCGGAACAAAGAAGAGCGCCGGGCGCTCCTCGCCGTGCCTGAGGTAGGAGCCCACCGAGTCCTGGGCGATGCCGTCGGAACCCAGATAGCGATCGGGCCGAAGGGTTCGGCAGGGGACGAGGTGGCCCCCCGCCACCAGCTCGGAATAGCTCGAAGCCACGGCCATCTCTCCAAACACGGAGCCAAGGCCCTTCCCGTCGGCCCGCTGCGGGGTGGCCGTCAGACCCAGCGACCACGCGGAGGGGTAAGCGGCGGCGACCCCGCCCCACTGCTCGGCCCGATAGTGATGGGCTTCGTCGTAGACGATCAGGGTGGCCGGTGGGCGCTCGTCCCTGGCGAGCAAGGTCTGGACGGTCTCGACCCTCCACGGGCGCGGCTCGGCCCCCCCGTCGCCGCGCCGGACAATCTCGGCAAGCGACCGCGAGGCCTGATCGCGAAGCTCGGCGCGATGGCAGATCCAGAGGACGGCCCCCTCCGGTCTGCGCTCCAGCGTGCGCCGGGCGACCTCGGCGCCCATAACGGTCTTGCCCGAGCCGGTGGGGGCCACGAGGAGGACAGATCGCGAGGAGCGGAAGGCCTGGCGGCAGGCGAGGAGCGCCCGCTCCTGATAGTCCCGGAGCTTCACTCTGCCGGCTCCGGAGCAACCCAGACGCGCATCTTTCGGCCCCGGAAGCGCTGGGTCCTTCGGCTCCACCCGAGCCGCCGCAGGATGGCGCCGAGCCGCCGCATGGCCCGCACGTCCTGCCGAGACACCTCAAGCCCCAGGGCGTGATCGAAGATGTCCGCGCTCCGGGCCACCGTCTTTCCCTCCAGGTGTTCGACGATCGGGGACTCCCAGGCGTCGGGCTCTAAGAAGCTGACGCTCTTCTCCTTTCGCTCCTCTTCGAGGTCTTGAGTCAACCACCACTCGTTCCCACCGCGGTAGTAGTGCGCGGCCTCGGCCCAGAGCTGCGCGCGATTCTCCCGGAGCCACTCGCGATCCACCCGAGAGACCGAGCAGACCCAGAAGCGGCGCGAGCCGGTGGCGTCGGTCAAGATCTCCTGCTCGTTGCTGGTGCCGATCACGACGCACCGCCGCGGGGCCCGCACAATCTCCCGGCCATAGGGCGGCCGGAACTCGTCCACCTGGGACGAAAGAAGCGCCTTGATCTTTTCTCCTCTGGCCCGGCGAAGGCTCGAAAGCTCGGCCAGCTCGTGAACCCAGGGCCGGCGAAGGGCGAGGTAGCTGTCCTTATTGTCCAAGTTGATCTCGGTGTCGCTGAACCACTCCGCGCCGACGAGGTCCCGCATGCCCGAGGACTTGCCGATCCCCTGGGGGCCCACAAGGATCAGGCAGGTATCCAGCTTGCACCCTGGGCCGTAGGCCCGAGCGCAGCACCCGATGCCCCAAAAGAGAGAGTAGGCCCGGGACAGCACCGAATCATCGGAGCCGAAGCCACGACTCAGGAGATACGCAAGGCGCTCCTCGCCGTCCCACTCCAGCGAGTGCAGCCACTCGGACAAAGGATCGCGGGCGTTGTCGGCGCAGAGCAGGTGGACTTGCTCGCGGACGGTGGTGGTGGACAGCGGGAGGCGATAGAGGGCGTCGATCTTGTTGCTGATCTCGGTGTAGTGTTCGTCCTTCAGCTCTTGATCCATCCAGAAGCGCAGACCCCGGATCTGGTCTCCCCAGAAGGTCCCGGCGAATCGGGGATCGTTTTGGAGGACTAGCTGGGCGTTGCGGCCGGTGCGCCTCGGCGCCTTGGGGCCGTCCTTGGTGGGCGGGGCCCGGTCGAGAAGGGCCCACGTCGGCTGATGCGGGGTGACCCAGTCGTCTTCGGGGATGTCCGCAAGAGCCGGGCGCCCTCGGCTTGCGTTGTCGCGAATCGGCCTAGACCGCGGGGTCTCTGCGCCCCGAAGCATCCCCGATCGGCAGGTTGCCTCCGCCTCCTGGCGGGACAGCCCAGCGCGGAGCGCGGCATCCACCAGGGCCGAGAAGGCTTCCGAGTCGCCGATCTCCCCCCCGGCGACGAGCTGGCCCATGTTCCAGGCCGAGCGGTTGAGGGTGTTATTCCTTCCCCCCTCTGGGGCCGCAGCGACGATCTCCACCTCTTTGCTGAGCGCGGCCTTGCCGTACCCCTCGCCCGAGCCTGGGGCGCCGTAGGACGCCTGCCAGGACTTCGAGCGCTTCTTGCCGGTCGCCTCGGCCTCCTGGGCGGCCCGATCTCGAGGAGAGGTCAGGGCATCGACGAGCCACGCCGGCATCTCTGCCGCCTGCTCTTCTGGCTCGCTCTGCCACGAGTAGGCGCCGCCGCTCGCGTGAGATGAGGGCGGGGCCACGACGTAGCCGCCCGAGGATCGAACGTCGAGGCCGGGCGCGAGCTGGTTGGCGGAGTTGCGGATCTGGAGGTCGTCGGGGTGGCGGAGGTAGATGTGGATCCCGTCGCCCCCCGTCTTGCACCGCAGCCCGGTGGGAAGCTCGCCCCGCCGCTGCTCCAAGTCCTTGAGCGAGAGATCGCCGTGGTGCCGTGGGTCAACGTCCAAGACGACAAGCCCCGAGGCTTTGCCGGTGGCGATCCCGACGTTCGCCGCTGGCCACTTGGCCCACCACTCGGTGATCTGGTCCTTGTTGCTGCTGGCCCGGTCGGGCCAACGGTGGATCCTGGGATGCTTGGCCGGGGAACTGCACGCCTCCCTGCCGCAAGTGCAGCCGCCCCCGTCGTCGATGCCGTGCAAGGGCAAGACTTGCCACCCGCGCAAGGCATAGCCCAGCGCCGCCGTTAGGTTTCGATTTCCATTCACTTCGGCTCCCTCGTTCCCGCGTTGATCTTCCCGTTTTCCCGCCAGCGCCCCCCGCTGGACCCGACCCCCACAAGGGAGGCCGGATCCTGGGAAGCCGCGCTCCGAGGGAGGGCGCGGGCGGTCTGACGACCCTACACGGGGGCGCTGGCCCGCGTCAATGTAAATACAAAGGCGGCCAAAGAAGGGCCGGGGTGGAACCCATGGAACCCATGCGGAACCCATAGAAACGGGCCTATGGGTTCCGGGTGTTTCCCAATGATTCCGGGGCCTTGATTGGGGGTGGAACCCATGGAACCCATAGAACCCTCCTTATGGGTTGTGAAAACTGAAAGTTTTTGGAGAATACGCGTGTATGTAGGGGAAAACATGGGTGGCATGGGTTCCACGCCCCGGAAGTGTTCGATATATCAGGGAAAGAGGCGGAACCCATCAGGTAGTTTCGATGGGTTCCCTATGGGTGGCATGGGTTCCACCTGGCCAGTTCCCAAGGGGGGGGATCTGGGAGCATACACCCTTTTGGCACGGCGTCGCGGCCCGGTTGGATCTTTTCTTGCGGCGCCTCGGGCCGTGGACAGCGGGGCCCGATCGCTTATGCTTAGCCTATATGCCCGGCGTAATCCCATCACCGGAAGAGAAGCAGCGACGCCTTGCGGTCGTTGAGCGGACGATCTCCGATCGTGGGTGGAGCCTCCAGATCAAGCGGTCGCTCGCGGCCGAGTTCGCCGTCAGCACCAGCACGATCGACAACTACCGGCGGGAGCTGATCCTCTCGATGCGGGACGAGTTGGCCGCCGACGAGCTGGCCGAGCGCCGGGCGGAGTTCGTCGCGCGCCTTCGCGGGCACCAGAGGGCCGCCCTCACCGCGGCGCGTCTGGGCCCACTCGCGGCGATGATGAACCTGGAGGCCAGGATCACCGGGGTCGATGCCCCCGCGGCCGTGGATGCCCGGGGTTCCATTGAGGTGATCTTGAGGGTTCCCGAGGTCGTAGAGATCTAGGCGTGCAGACGATCGAGGTTGACTACAGGCCCTTCGGTGCCCAGATCGCGGCCCACCAGGCGCCGCAGGACACCGTCTTTTTGGCCGGCGGCTGGGGCTCGGGCAAGACCTCTTGGCTCATTGCCGAGGCGCTGAGGAACTCCGTACTCAACCCGGGCCTCGCGGGCGTGCTGGTGTCGCCGACCTTCCCTCTCCAGCGCCGGACGCTCTACCGGGCGATCGTGGACTTCTTCCCGGAGGCGACGCGGTGGCCCATGGGCTCGGCCAAGGCCCCGGACTGCCTCGGGCCGCTGGCGCGGGACTGGTCGAGCCGGGATCGGGTCCTTACCCTCTGGAACGGGGCAGAGTGGGTCTTCGGGTCGGCCGAGGTCCCTGCGTCGCTCGAGGGCGCGAGCTACGCCTGGGGCTGCCTGGACGAGCCCCGGCTCATCCGGCACGAGTCTTGGCGGATCTTCAACTCCCGCATCCGTGACAACCGATCGGCCAGGCTGCGACGCTCGATCGCGGGCGTGCCGTCGATGGGCTGGCTCTGGGAGGAATTTGGAAAGCCCGCACCTAATCGAGCCATGATCAAGGCCAGGACGGCCGACAATCCCCACCTGCCCCCCGGCTACATTGAGAGCTTGAACCTCTCGGACAAGCTGGCCCGGGCCTATCTTGAAGGTGACTTCGTGGTGCTGTCCGGCGTCGTGTATTGGACGTATGACTCCAGCGGCCCCAGCGTGGTAGACGTGCTGCCCGACCCCAGCCGGCCCACCTATGGGGCGCTCGACTTCGGGGGCAGGCGCCCGGCCTTTCTGATCATCCAGGACGTGCCGGGGCTGGGCGAGGTCATCGTGGAGGAGGTCTGCGTCTCGGACACCTTGGAGCAGGTCCACGCGAATCAGTGCGTCGAGCTGCTGCGGAGCCACGGCCTCACCCTCCTGGACTGCTACTGCGACCCGGCCGGGAAGGCCCGTAACGCCATGGTGGGGATGTCGTCGATCGAGTTGTTCGAGTCCACCTTCCGGCGGGCCGGCGTCCTCTCGGGCGGGATGCTGTACTCGCTCAACCCAATCGAGCGCCACGTCCCCAACGGGGTCGAGGCCACCCGGGCCAGGTTTCAGGACCACTCCGGTGCGCGGCACCTGTTCGTGGCCAAGGCCCTTACCGAGAGTTCGAGGACCAGCCGCTATCCGGCCGGGGTCTTGGGGATCCACGGCTCCCTCCTCTCTTATCGCTACCCGGAGGGGGGCACCGGCAACGCACCCCGGAAGACGGGCGAGGACGATCACTTCCCGGACGCGCTCCGCTACTACGTGATCGGGCGCCACGGGGTCATGGAGCAGCCCGACATCGCCGGCATGAACGAGATGGCTACCCAGGTCCCTGCCATCCGCTATGGTGGCCTAGAATTCTCGCCGGAGGACTACTACCAGTGACGAACGAGCCGACTCCTGACCAGTGGGCCAAGCTGGGTCCCCTCTACGTGACCCACGAGCAGGCCAGGGCGGCGGAGGCCTCAGGCCACGCCCTTCGCATCTACCCCGAGGGGCTGGAGGCCCTCGCGAGCTACGATCAGATGCCGAAGTCGGCTAGCGCCTCGATGATGCGGGACCGGCTGTCCTCGGTCGGCACGTATCCCAGCGGCGGCATCGTAGATATGAACGCCAACCCGCAGATCCGGCCTGACGTCTGGCGTGGGTATCAGGATCAGGTAGGCCTCGTAGACCAAATGAGGCAGGGCGATCCGGTGATCAAGGCGATCACCCTCGCATGGTGCCTTCCGATCATCAGGAGCCACTGGAAGATCGAGCCCGGCGGAGAGGACCAGCAGGCCCTCGATGAGGCTGAGTTCGTCAGGGCCAACCTATTCGAGTACGTCCGGGGGGGGTTCTACCAGTTCGTCGAGCAGGCCGTGTCGGCGGTCTGGCGCGGGTTCAGCCTATTCGAGATCGTGGCCCGCTTCGACCGAGACTCCAAGCGGGTGCGCCTCGACCAGCTCAGCCCGATGCTCCCGCGAACCGTCTACTCGTGGACGCGATACCCAGACGGACAATGGGGGGTCACTCAGAACAGCTATATTGGAGACGCCGAGCAGGGCAAGCCCACGAGCTGGGAGATGGAGGGCGCGAGCCTTCCCCCCGAGAAGCTCCTCCACTTCGTCTGGGACCCCGATGGGGACGCCCCAGAGGGGACCAGCATTCTCCGCCCCTGCTTCGCCGGGTGGAAGTCCCGCCGCCTATATCTGAAGTTGGAGGCGACCGGCTACGAGCGCGGCGCCTTCGGCATCCCCTACGTCGAGGTCACACCTGGGGCCAGGGCTGGCGACTCGGCAACCGTCAACGAGATCTTGCGGGAGCTGCGGACGGGGGCCCGGGCCTGGGCGTCATTCCCTCCAGGCTACTCCCTGAAGTTCGCCGACTTCCCGATGAAGGGCTCGGACATCCGAGAGGCTCGTCGCGCGTCGGGCCAAGACATGGCACGGGCCGCCCTCACCCCCTTCATAACGACCGGAGACGGCAAAGTCGGGTCCTTTGCCTTGATCCAGGGGCAGCAAGATTTCTTCACGATGGCGCTTCAGAGCGCGGCGGACATGATCGGCAAGGTCATGAGCCACGGCCCAACCTCGATCATCCAGAGGCTCTGCGGCTGGAACTACGACCGCACCGAGGGCTTCCCCAGGTTGACTCCTGGCTCGATCTCGATTGGCGACCCCAGCAAGCTGGTCGATGCGATCAAGGTGGCTGCGGATGCTGGTGCGCTTCTGCCCGACCGTGGCATCGAGGAGGCCGTCCGCGCAGCTCTGGGGCTACCGGAGATGCCCGAGCATGAGAGCAAGGAGGAGATGGAATACCGGCTCAAGAACCGGCAGCCCACGGAGATCATCGACGTCGAGGAAGACAAGGACGTCAAGGAGACCAAGGACGTCGTGGAGCGGGGGCCCAAGAGGGCAGCCAAGAAGACCAACGACGTCACGGACGACCAGGCCGACAAGACCGAGGAGGAGGGGGAGGCCATGGAGAAGCTCGCCGAGCAACTCCCCGGCCGCACGGCGGTCAACGGCCGACCCCTCCGAGAAGAGGAGCTGGTGGTACGCCTTGACGAGACCCTGGCTCCCATGGTGGGAGTCAAGCGGGCGATGGCCCAGGCGGCGCAGGACTGGCGCGAGGGAGTTGCGGACAAATACGCCCAGCGGATGGCAAGGGCCGGGGACCTTATTGACATGCGCTCGGTGGACGTCCCCGACCTCGGCAAACTGGGGGAGGTCTTCCGGATGGAGCTTCGCAGGGCCTACCGGGCCGGTCAGTCCTCTGTCCGCGAGGAGCTGGATCGAATGGAGGGCTCCCCTGAGCTGGCGCGCTCAATCGAGGAAGGCGACTTCGAGACCACCAGGGACGGCATCGAGGTCGAAACCCCCGAGGAGGTCGCAGTCCTGGACGGACAGATGCGCTTCAACTGGAGCCAGCCAGGCCTGACCGGGATTCGCTACCTAGTCGCTCTTGCAACCGCGGAGGCTGCCGCGACGGTGGGGGCGGTCTCTCCGATCCTGGCCGTCAAGAGCGGACAAGAGCTGGCGAGGTTGACAAAGAAGGCTCGGAAGGTGAAGGCGAAGAAGCCGAAGTCACCAGGGACAAGCGTCGCGGACGATATCGTGGCAGAGAAGGCCATCGAGAACGTGGCCAGGACATCCGCCCTCGCGGCCGGCGACCGCCTCAGGACCAACGCGGTGACGGCCGTTCAATCCGCGAGCCTGGGCGGGGTTCTCGGGGCCGAAGAGATCGAGGACGTCGTGGCGGACATGGTCAGGACGCTCTCGCCGGGGCCCGACCTAGTAGCCGCCCAGCGAGACACCAACACGATCTTCGGTCTGGGCAGAATGCAGGAGGCCAGGGCCGAGGGCACAGAGCGTGGAATACGCTCGGCCATGCTGGAATCCAACACCTGCGACGTGTGCCTGAGCAAGGACGGCGCGGAGTTCGGGATCGAGGACCTCGACGAGTATGGGACACCAGATCCCCAGTGCCTGGGCGGGGACCAATGCAATTGCATCGTCATATTTCTAAAAAGCTGAATGATTACAGGTATTTAGATGCCTTTTCCGAATGAGCATGCTGCTCGCCAGAGGGATCCATCGGAGTTCGTCAAGTTCCGGCGCGCTACGCTAGACGGGGGGCCGGACGGCCTCAGCGTCATCTACGGCATCTCGCAAGAGGGAGCATCCGCCATACAATCCATCCGGGCCGATGCCCGAAAGCTCAGCGTGAGCGCTTTCCGGCGCTGGCTCGAGGAGAATAAGATGAAGACCGATATTGAAGAAGCGACTACGGTCGCGACCGAGGAGGCCTACTGGGGGGTTCCATACCTGCTCGCAGACGGCGCCCAGAGCTGGGTCGAGGTGGTCCGCTCGGGTCGATTCTTCGGCAGCACCGGCCCGAAGCCCCGGATGGTGGAGCTGACCGAGGAGGACATCCAGTCGATGGCCACCACCTACGCGCGGGTGCTTGCTGAGCGGTGGTTCGGAGAGGGCGCCCCCGTGGGCTACAACCACGCATCGGCGATGGGAGAGCGCACGCCAGAGGCCACGAGGGCTGCCGCACGAATCCAGCAGGTAGAGGTCCGGCCCAACGATGACGGGGGCCTGAGCCTGTGGGGCCTATTCTCATGGACTGACGAAGGGGCTCGTAGGGTGGAGGCTGGGGAGTTCTCGGCCATCTCTGCTGAGCTAATTCCGCCCCAATTTGCCACAAGCAAGACCACCGGGGAGCCGCTGAACGCCTTCGTGCTATCCGGTGCGACACTAACAAACGCACCTTTCATTCCAGGGATGCAGTCGCCTAGCGTCTCTGGTACCCTTTCCGCAAGCGAGCAACCACTGCGCCGCGTGTTCCTGTCAGAGACGACTGCACCGGCACCCAAGGAGACCGTCCGCATGAGCGATCCACTCATCAACCTGGCCGAAGCTGCTGGCCTTCCGACCGAGGCCGCTGAGCTTCTGGCGGAGGT
>Ga0080013_1003732_pt1 | contig 15633 bp, 24 predicted proteins | sample ETNvirenome_6_85_FD_69236 | JGI IMG/M metagenome (GOLD analysis project Ga0080013, IMG submission 69236) | Marine viral communities from the Pacific Ocean - ETNP_6_85 (SPADES assembly) (version 2) | ecosystem: Environmental > Aquatic > Marine > Oceanic | place: Pacific Ocean | collected 2013-06-19
TGTTCAAGCGGGGACTACTCATTAGGACTTGCCCAGACAGCCCACGGCCAGGTGCTTTGGAGAACGTCGAGGCCCACACTCCTGTCGAACTACTCAATGGGATTAGATACCTCGGGGGAGGGATGCTCAACCCAGAACTACCAGACTACGACCCGCTCGGCTGTCTATGTATCATGGGCTGGATTGAGCCTGCTTGCTCGGCAGTCATGGCGTTGGGACAAGATGAGATAGTCGTAGCCCCTGCTCATAATGGAGCCACCGCAGCAATAGGGAGCGCTATCACTATCACACTAGCAGAGACCCTACCAAGGCATGTCAACAAAGCCATTACCAGCATGGAACTCAATGATGGGATGGAGCACCACGAGTTGGAGTTTGTCTGGAGGATAGGTGACCCAGGGGGGTGGAAGCGACTCTTCACTCGCCTCTTTCTCCGCAGCAGAGTTCACTACACTTCACTACCGGTAATCACACAGGTTCGTGGTCTGGATGTGGAGAAGGAGGCGACAAGCCCACCACCCGTAGTGAATGGAGAGCCGTTGCACATCAAGGGCAACGTCCCTACAGGGACAGTCATCCAACAGAATCTCATTGACGTGGCTAAGGGAGACCTGTCCGATTGCATGGAGTTAGAGCAGATGGTCAAGGACGGGACAATACCAGATGACCTCGTCATCTACGTACCTGGTGGGAGCACTAACTGCCATGCTGCTGGTGTGGCACTCAAGAACCGCTTGGCAATCATCTATGGCCTACTACCCCAAGACAATGGGACTCGCTGGACGGAGGTGGATGGTTGGGTCACCACACAGGAGGACGTAGAGCCATCACCATACGACCCAAGCCTGTTCAAGGACTACTACTTCATGGGATGCGAGGACGGAGACAGGTTCTGGCAGTATGGCAGCGTGGTGCTATCACAGTTCTTCCACACATTCATTCAGAAGCCGAGGAATGACCCGAGATTCGAGGCATACCTCGCTGGTGTCTACTCCACATGGATTCTCAAGGCCACTCTCGCTGTGGCTATGGGAGAGGGAAGACACGCATACCTTGGACAGAAAGCATCCTTCGGACCTGTTCATGGACTCATACACATCTTCCTCACTACAGTCTTCAACGGGAGCATAGCCTTCCCATGGGGTGACCGTAGTGGATACTACGAGATGTTCAAGAACAAGGAGATTGGTATGGAGAACATACACCATGCATTCGAGGCATACCACAGACTGTTCGCTGAGTGTAAGTGGTCTGGTGGTTCATACGGAGGTACGAACTACAAGGAGTCGGTGGAGAAAGGTCTCGCTGCCTCTAAGGCGATGCTCAAGTTCAAACAAGGGGAGGCTGACCTCTCCGATGTCCTCGATGCTGTGAACATTCTAGAGAACGCAGTCCATAACTGCTCCTTCTTCTTCAACAAGTTCGTTAACGACAAGAAATACTTCGAGATAGGGACTCACCACCACAAGGACTTCGAGAACATAGAGAGGCAATTCCACATTGCTGCCGCTTTCCACTACCGATTCTACCACGACAGGATAAACGAGCCACATGTGGTATGGGACGGCTACAATAGACCGCACTCTCAGACCTTCTCGGAATACAGAGAACTACAATCAGAGGATAGAGACATCTTGGAGAAGGTAATAGCGGCAACGAAAGAGACTGCAGCCGATGGGAGCCTCACTCACATTGTGGAGGTCTATCCAACGATAGAGGACTACATGAGGGCATTCACTCAGGGGTTCGGAGGGTCGTATTGCGAAGACTGCGATAGCCACGAGTGTGGCTGCGTAGACGGAGTGCCAGCGATGACCCACCACTTTGGCACCTGTGGTTTGGAGGCCTGTTCTAACAACACCTGCAAGAGTCTTGCATTAGCGGAGAAGTATGGCCTAACCTTAGCCGACTTGAAACCACTCAAGGAGATATTCTCTTCCTCTGTCTCCCTCCTCGAATCCCATTACAGTCTCCCATACACCAATGAGCCTCAGTTTGTAGCAAGTGACTATGCCCTTAGCGTTGCCGGAGTCATTGAGAAGAGAGCCATAGAAAAACCAAAGGTCTTCGCACAAGACATAGAGAACCTCGGTATTCATTGCCATTCTGAGGAGACCACGGTATTCACCACGGAGAAGAGAGACCTCATCGGTCCCACTACTGCGTATGAGATATACACAGACGAGACGATGCTCGATGGCATGCACGGTGATGAGTGGGTAGCCCCAATGGTGTTCAAGACACCCAGCAAAACAGTCGTGTTCGCCGGAGAGATGCAGAAGCAAGTCTGGCGGAAGTGGTGTGACTACTTCGATAACTTCGACTACAAGGAGGTTCTCCTATCCATGATGAGCGGGGAGAGATTCCATCGTATGGAGGAGATGCTACAAGACATGAAGACCTGTCTGAGCACCTCAGTCGATGGTGAGAGCCTGAAGACATACTTAGTCTACCAATACACACGCAGCCTACCCTCCGATGATTGGAGGAGTTGGGACGTGGAAGTACTCTACATGTTCTACCTACGAAGGTATCTCATGATACGGTGGCAACCCAAGGGTGCTACACTCCTGACTTTCAATTCACACCCATTCGGACTAGGCTTAGAAGCAGCCGACATCTTTCAAATTCTCCTGACTAAGTTTGACTTAGACTTTGTCAAGGAGGTGTTAGACATATGAACACAAAAGAAATGATAAGGAAAAATATGAAGCCATACACGAAAATAAAACCAGACACACCCAACACGGACATTTGGGGTTGGCCAGACGGGACACTGAAGGACTGCGAAGGCGTGGTCCTCAAGGTGAAAGCATCTGCCCTTGCTACCGTAGGGAAGGTGCACATGCAGTTCTCCTGCGGAGACGTAGAAGGACTCCATTCTGACATGAAAGAGGAATTGGACACACCGTTCGTCTTCTTGGGAGACACGGCCATGAGGAACTACGGCCTTGCCGTTAACCTGTCAGTCAAGCACGGCTCGATTGATGAGAGCAACATCCAAGCACTCGGGAAGAAGGTGATGGCTGATGAGGATAACCTCTGTCAGTCATTCGCCAGCGAATCCAAGGACTATGCCATAATGGTGTTCGAGGGAGTGGTCGACGGAGAGGACAACAAGGGAGAGCCGGTGAAGATGCTCGACTTCCGAGTCGGCGCTCACGAGAACAAGATGCTGATTGCATTCAGTCACGTAGAGCCTGCCATCAAGACCGATGCGATGAACTACCCAGAACTGAGAGGAGAGTGGCTCATGGCTTGGATAGCCAGCCGCTACATGACCGATGAGGTGGTAGAGTGAACCTTATTGAGATGGCTCTCAACGTCATGCTCTCGGAATACGACAGCACTGCCACTATCGAGAATGCAGCCTCTCAATTCCCGACAGGGCTCCTCTACGAGGCGTTGAATGCAGCGAAGAACAACAAGAAGGCCATCAAAATAGGAGCAGAGGGACTACTTGACCTGACCATCGCAGCCCTTGAGAGGCATCTCCACATCAACGAGACGGTGATTAAATGCTCTCTTGACGGAGTGGACCCCTTGGAGGAATTAGCATGACATACAACGTATACGGCGCAGCACAGACGACATACACCTCCTCTTACAAGAGCGAGAAGACCGAGTGCCATTGGGGCAACGTGGAGGTATTCACCACCCACGATGGCATCAAGGTCTTCGCTGGAGGCAGCAGCCGAGGCGGAGGCTGGTGGAAGATGACAACACTACCAGACCTCGCAATGGGACCGGACGGAGAAGTCAAGAAAGGTTACTCAGCATTGACAGTCAAGACCAAGGCCGTGAACATGGATGATTGGTCCTGCATGACGAGCCTCCACAGCAGGAAGCCGAACGCTGTTCTGGAGATGGACTTCCCTGACTACAACGTCCCGACTGATTGCAAAGAGGGCTTCTGGGAGGCTCTGGCAGTCGACATCAGGGAGAAGGGAATCAAGACTATCCACTGCATGTGCATGGGTGGTCACGGCAGGACGGGCATTCAGTTAGCCTGTCTACGATACCATCTCGCTTCTGAGGAGGAGAGAGAGGGTTGGGAGGACGCCAACGCACTCATCTCGGAGATACGAACCAACTACTGCAATAAGGCTGTCGAGGCTGACAGCCAGCAGGAATACGTAGCGAACATGTGTAACATACCAGAGGGAAAGAGGCTTGGATTCCACAAGGGTGGAGTGTCATACTCCCGCAGCAAGAATGTGACCCTAACTGCAGCAAGCCGAGACCTCCTTGGCTGTGACCGCTGTGACCTCGTGCTTTGGGAGGACAACAAAATTCTGGACATGGAGGATGGTGACCTATGCCATGACCACTCTTGCTCAGGTGAAATGCAGGACATCACCAACTTCTCTGTCAAGAGGCATGACAGGTCAGACTCAGAAAACTACCAGATATGCCTCACCTCTTTGGATGCCTGTTCGGATGTTAGTGGCTTCCGACTCGGAAGCCTGAGTGAGAAGGTAATGGAAGAGATGCATGGTAAGGACTGGAAGAAGATTCTGGAGAGACTCATGAACGAGTCAGGCAAGACGACTGTGAGGGGCATACTACTGAGACAGTTGAACAAGGAACTGAAGAAACCCACAGCAGACAATGTGTTGGTAGTCCTGTCTGATTCTTGCAGCGACCCGTTGGTGGAAGACAGCAGCAGACCTGACTACTCGAACAAGTTCGAGAAAGGAGGAAGGAAGTGGCAGAAGTGTGGCTTCTGTGATGGCAACACCTCACCTGACCGGCTCATAGTGGCATACAGTACCAAGGACGGTGAAGATATAGCCAAGAGATGCTGCCCTGACTGTATGACCAAGTCCGGCTTGGAATTGGGTGACAGGATAGAGAGTGTTAGCAAGAATCTCGTGGAAGTTGACGACAAGGAATACACAGTAGTCGAAGGACTCAGCCCAATGCACGCATACCGTATCAGAAGCCTGAGACCATCACATACCAAGGAGTCTGACCCGAAAGACATCAAGGAAGGATTGGTCGAGTTAGGCCTGACTGATGCAGAGATAGAGGCAGGCAAGAAAGAATACAATAACATCAAGGATGATTTGGATTATGACTTCGATGATTTCGATGATGACGGATACTTTGGGGGATACTGAGGTGAAGAAAATGGAAAGAAATGAACAAATGATAAAGGAACATGACAAACAAGAACGATGTCCTGAGAAGAGGATGATGCAAGTGGTATGGATGATTGGGGAAATCCAGCACGCAATAGACTCTGACTATGACAAAAGCAGGATAACATACCTGACTGACAAGGCTCTGGAGTGTGCCAGAAGGCATCACAAGGAGATGGTCGAGGACATGGAGGTGAGCCAATGAGCATTGAAACGTCCTTGGATACTGAGAAGAAAGTGGAGAAGGGTCTGATAGACGAGGTGAAAGACTTGCTACCGGAGATTGACTTCTCTGGTATTGAGGGTGTGACCGAGACGAGAGAGCAGATGCAATCTCGCCTCGACTCGATGGAGAAGACGATTGAGTCTCTTACTGAAGTTTTGGGAGAGACAGTCAAACTCTACGAGGCAACCAAGAATGAGACTAAAATCCTGAGGGACCATCACATAGCCAACATAGCAGTATCCAGTAAAGCAACTGTTGATGTGGCAGAGACCATGATGAACATGCTAACCATTGACTATGCGAGGCTCGCTCACCCCCTCGTAGAACAGGGTATCATCGACAAGATGGGACTCACTAAGACCCTCAAGGAGGACATAGAGGAGACGGCCGATTTGGAGGGGTTTGTTGAGAAAGTGGCAAAAAAGGTTGCCTCAGAAACAGACCTTGATATAGACTACGAGGGTTTAGTCCAAGAGTTGGACTATGGTCAGTTGATGGAGTATTTTGACCCAACCGATTATTGGGACTCCTCAGACCTTGCCTCATACTTCTGCTCTGAGGACATAGCCTACCATGTGGACATGGATGAGGTGGCTAACTGTGTGGACACAGGAGAGGTGGCTAACTGTGTGGACATGGAAGACTTGTCTAACCATGTGGACATGGATGAGTTGTCTAACAATATGGTGGCTAACTATGTGGACATGGAAGTCTTGTCTAACCATGTGGACGCAGGGGAAGTAGCCAAAGGAATAGACCTCGATGAATTAGCAGAGAAGGTCAAGGAATTAATGGAGACGGAGAAATGAACGTAGAAGATAGAGCAATTATAGGACTCCTAGACATCATTCATATCCACATCGACAACGGAGACTTCGACAAGGCCAGGGGAGTCATCAGCAGAACCAAGGCGACTCTCGATGGGGCATGGATTAAGGAGGAAGAGGAATGAGTGAACCAACACTAGAGCCTGAGTTCAAGGCATTCAAGGATGGTGTGTATGATGCCATTATACATGGTAGTATGAATGCGACAAGATGGGAGAAGGTAGATGTTGAACGACACGGTCATTACTACAAGCGTGGTTATGACTTTGGTATGACTATACACTCAGACATGGAGGAAGAGGAATGAGTAAAGTGATAATAGACATGAAAACGAGAACTGTGACGATAGGTGACATCACCATCGACATGGAGAAGCAACAGGTGACAATAGGCGAGGTAGAGGTCGAAGTCAAAACTTGGGACGAGACTCTCCCCGACCATCTGTATTGGCCAGAGACTGTGGAGATAGACGGAGACCACGAGCCTGTCAAGGCCGAGCAACGCAAGAAGTTCAAGGAGAACCGAGAGGACTTGGTAGGCACGAGTGTGATAATGCCAGACGGTGATGTCTGGGATGTGGAGAAGCACATCAAAGGCACTCACTACGTAGTCAAGCGAAACTACGTTGAGGGCGCAACCAGACCCACAGGAGGCACAGGTCCCACTAGACTTGGCACTATGCGAATCAAGAAAAGACACGCCTCTCACAATCGCAAGAAGGACGAATGGTTGTGGTGGGAAGACAGAGTCCGAAGAACAGGCTCTGGGGGCAGAGTGAAGGGAGGAGACCACCTTCCTCATTGCAGTATATGTGGTATGGTAGGAAAATACGCTTCCACCTGTGAGTCTGTCAAAACCTCAGGTGGAGAATGGCTCCTACAACACAGAGAAATAACGCAACAGGACGGGGAGGTGAGATGATGGTAGAGTGGACCCCTGAAAACCTATGGGTTGTGGCAGAGAACCAATTCTTCGGCTACGAGGCTTGTGATAGCCTTGGAGGTCACCTCCAGACATACGAAACCCAAGAGGAGGCAGAGAGAGTGGCGAATGATTTAATCGAGGACCTAAACAATCTTGGTCTGGAGGGCTATGACTCAGAGTCATGGGCCGGAGCCCTTCTCTTCTTCACCGACATCGCCGACAATCAAGAGGTGATTATATTCCCAGATGAGACTTGTCGATACGATGCAGGTGAAGAAGGCTGCAAATGTATGACCATTAAGGACTTCAGGAGAAGGTTCCCTCGATATGGATATCGAAATCAACTAAAGGAGGAAGAGTGAATGAATATTGATTTAAACAGAATAAAGAAAAGAAACCCTGAATGGTACAGTAGCCACGAGGACATAGCATATCACGAGGAGGGCGAGTACACAATATGCCTCGCCCGAAGCGGTACTTTCCGAGCATCATACACACCGAGCAGGAAGACGATGGATGTGGTACACAAGGAGATGGATGGAATCAACTACTCCTACAAGGGTCACGGTGATGCCACTCTGTTCCTCAATGCTAGTGGGGTATTCACGGACGAGGACCTAGGTCGTGCGTACTCTGGAGAGTCATGCTATGACCCTGGATACAATGATTGGAGTATCGACATGAACCCTTGGTTCGCGGTGGTGATTGTGTCTGATTATGTGGTTTGGCCGGATGACTTTGAGATTCTGCATGAGATACCCACCCAAGAAGAGTGGGAAGGGCTAGTGAAAGGGGCATTGGAGTACGCCAAAGAACAAGACCGCCTATACAAGAAGGAGGAAGAGTGAATGAACACAGAACGTCAAGTGAAAGACCGAGAAAATTTGAGATTACTCATTACTGAGTTTAATGATGGCCCGATGGGGACTGCTGATGACTTTGCTTGGAGAAGGCACTTGAAAACATACGAGGGCTTGCTCGCAGAAGTCAAGCGGTTGCGTAGTGACTTAGAGATTAACTATCAAGCGAGGAAGAAATTAGAGTTTGAGACCCTTGAACAACAGGTTCTCATCTACAAATTGATGGGGGAAGAAGAATGAGTGAGTTACAAACAGCACTCTTCATATTGTGTTTAGTAGGATTACTAGGATATGTTACAGCATGGATAGTTACCCATTACCTAAGCAACACCACGAACGGACACCTGCTCCAATACCTGAAGAGGAAGTGGAGGGGACGAAGATGACAGGGAACGACATTGACATGTGGTCAGAGAAGCACGTTGGCAGCCTAGCATTAGTGAGAACGGTTCTAGGCTTCGTGAACGTGCTCCTCGGCCTCGTTGTCATTGCGAAACTATTCGAGGTGATATGATGGCCAATCAATATAGAGGTAAGACCTGCGCTTCCTGTGGGAAAAAACGCAACCTAGTCTGGGACCCCCAGAGGAAGAGGTGCTACGATTGCGTCATCGAGGAGGGTTTGGAATGAACATTAGCGAATTGATGGGAGACGTGCTCCTCGCACGGACAGAGACAGACGAATGGGAATGGGAGTTGTGGGCCGTAGATGAACGCCCCGCCCCTGACGTTTTTCGTCTGTTGCATGGGAAAGACTATATGGGGTCTGTTGCTCCCCTAGATTGCAACAAACCAGAAATGGAGGAAGAAGAAAATGAATGAATATGAAACAAATGAAGCAAGCAAGAGAACGCCTATCGTGGCATCCTCTGTCGAGCATTTAGGGCCCCGAGTGAGTGATATCACATACGAGGCCTTAGGTGGTGCAGAGACGAGCGCGAAGGTCCCAAGGGAAGCGGTGGAAGTAATCCATCTCCCTGATGAGAGGGTACTGTGTATAGTGTCCGAGATGAAGACGAGTGGAGGGACATTCAGACCCTCCTTCGTATTCAAGGGTGCGAGAGAACCCGCTCAGCCAAGTGACGAGATGTCAATAGAACTCGTCGACATGGTTCAGCAAGGAGCCGCGACCAAGAACATCAGGGACTTCTTAGATACACAAAGAATCGAGAAGGCCAGCGCACCCACAACTGAGATAGAGTGGGTAGACGACACTGAAGGTATCATCGGAGTCAGCGATGTAGTAATCACGCTGGAGCCGGAGAACACAGTAGTGGTTGAAGCGGGAGATGATACCCCTGAATGGGTAGATGATAAGCCAGCATGGGATGGTTCCCTCCTCGCTGGAGGTCGACTCGATAAGACAGCGCCGTGGGATTTCACCCCACAGTTCCTGCCTAATCACATAGTGATAGAGGGAGAGGCAATCAGGGTCAATAAGAAGAATGGCTCAGCCGCCTCTTGGACTGTCCTGAACCCGCTACTGCAAGACGAGAAGAGGCCAGCAGGGGCCCTACTAGGGAGCGTGAGTGACAGATACTACACACTCTCACATCCGAAGTGGGTCAATCCCATACTGAAATACGCGAAGATGTCCTCAATCAAGACATCCGTGACCTCATGGAACGAGGGAGCGAAATGTCGTGTGGACCTCGACGTGACTGACGCAAAACAAATCAGAAAAGATGCAGCCGATGCAATGAGAGAGAGGGGAGGTAATTTCCTAGACACCAACAGCCTAAGTGAGGCTTCCCAGGCTTTGGATGGACTGTATAAGTTCGGATTCACAATAAATAACTCCCTCGATGGGAGAGCGTCTTTCGGGACTTACGGTTCTGCCCTACGGGTATACTGTCAGAATCTGGCAGTTGCTGGAGGCATCAAAAACGCCCTCAATTTAAGACACACTAAGGGTGTGATGAAGGACATAGATTGGGACGAGTTCGCTCTCAATTTAGTGACCGCCACAGCAGAACTAAACGAGTGGTTGGTCAACACCGAAATGATGTCATGGATTCCAATGGAACTTCAGATGATGGACAGGCTACTTTTCGTCATGAATGAGAATGGATTAATGACAGCACCAAGACTAGTGAAGAATAAGGAAACTGGCCTGATAACTCAGGTGAACAGGAGCCACATGGATTTGGCTGTCACACAGGGGTGGAAGGAACCCACTCTTTCCTACGTGGCTGTCCAAGGGGAGCAGAAGAATACGCTCTACCATGCCTTACAATGCTTCACTGGGGCAATAACACACAAACCCACTGTGTATGATGACAAGAGAGAACTGAAGGGTTCCACTCTCGGATTCGACACGCTGGATACCCGACTGAAAAAGGTGAATGCCACCTTCTCGGGGATAGCAGAAACCACGCTGAGAAACGCGATGGAGGGCATGAATAACGGTGAAAAACTCACTCTCGAACAAAAAGATGAAGTACGAGAGTTTTTGAAGGAATACCCGGAGGCCATAGGAGGACATGGTACATCTCTCAAAGAGGTTCCTCTGTATACTGAAGCACATGAAATATCTGTGCTCTGACACTCGCACCCTAACGGGGCGAGAGAGAAAAATTAGGGTGCGGGACGTTCGTATCGCGTTCGTCATTCTGGCTCTCTCGTCCCACCTGGGTTCGATAAAATAAGGAAGTGAAAAAATGAGTAAAGCAAAAATGCAAAAAATGAAGACATACACGAAAATGCAAACTGGAAAAAAGGTCCAGAAGAAAGACCTGCCGAAGGTCATATCCAAGAACCTACCGGATTGGATAGACGCAGGTTTGATAGCCAAGACTAGCAACGGATGGTACATGAAGACCAACAATGTGGACCGAGCGACTAGTGCTTACAAGGAGCACTTAGCGAAGAACGAACAACCAGTGGTCGAAGAAGCCCCTGCGTGGGTGGAAGCAGCCGAGGAAGCAATAGCACAACCTGCTGAGGAGATATCTGAGGGTGATGCACCAGCATCAGCCTTGTCGGTATTCACTCTCAGTCTGGGGAACAGAGCAGCAGCCATCATCCAGATGTGCGATGCCTTGGCAAGCGGCCAAGCGACCCTAGGTGTCCTACAGGACATCAGGGGTCAAGGGCTGATGATTCTTGGCGACCTGAACCTGCTACAACCAGTAGAAGATGGGCCTGTTGAGCAACCCCAAGACTGAGGTCTCCTGATGGATACTGTAATGGAAGAGCCGGATGGCCCATGCCCCTGCGGAGGAACGCTTTGCAACAAGGGATTTGGATGGGTAATGGGTAAAATCCAAGACTTGGCAGGAGGGTTCCACAGTGGTCGACACAACGTCACAATCTGTGAGATGTTCCCCGAGGAACTGATGGAGTGGGACGCGGAGGACGGAATGTTCCTCCCACCCCCTCCTCCGGGGATATCGAACATTGAGACCCTCAAGGGCTTCATGAAGATGTTCAAGGGGACCAGTAAGGACCTACAGAAAGGAGACGCTGCAATCAAAGCATCTGAGAGGGTAGCCGAGAGAACGCAAGAGGATGTGTGGAGGGAAGAATACTCATGAAACAGAGAATTAAGGCATGGTTAGATGTCAATGATGACGGAGAACTAACAGTAGTTGACTTCCAGACCCTTCTGGTGCGCCACGAGTGGATGTTCGTAGCAGGCATCCTCATTAGTGTAGGCAGTTTAATCAATGTGCTGGGCTATGCAAAAATCGACAGCGATTGGTTTTGGTTCTTCGCTGGCGTTGCTGCCATGCTCGAATACGTAGACGACATAAGGAGGAGGAGAGGTGACTAAGCCCTGTGTGATATGTGGGACTTATGATGGGACTCACTCGAAACTTCCCACCCAGATAGCATTGAAGAGTACACCATCAGGCAATGTATGCTTCCGATGTATAAACCAGTTAGTGGCAGACGTGATACAGATGAGAAAACCGTGGGACAAATCCGAATGGGAGGAAGAGGAATGAATAAGAACAGAGATACATGGTGGGGTCAAGATGCAACGAGAATCCTTGACTACATAGAAATGTATCGTGGACACATGAGCGACTTTGAGGTATTAGAGGACATAATGTGTGGCTCTTATGTTGATGAGTTTGCTGACCACAGTGAATGTGACCCTAAGGTATGTGAGCATGCATATACCCGACTGGAGAAGGAGGAATGTGAACATGAGTGGGGGAAGAGTCTGCATGAGGGACCACTGTTCGATGAGATACTGATGATATGCACGAAATGTGGGGAGTATGAGGAATGACTGTATTCATTGGTGCTGATTGGCTTGACGACTTCTTCCAAGCAACCATCGTTGTTGACATAAACATGCGTCAGTTGCGTGAGCAAGTGAAAACGGCACGCAAGTTCATAGAGGAAAACCCAGAAGTGAGCATGGTTGAATTAAATGCTAGCGACCCTGTGGAGGTAGATGGAGAATTGTTCGAGGATATGGAGGACTTGGCCGAGAATGGCTGTCTCATCCCATATCCGCACTCAGCGTATGAGGAGAAAACAGAGCACTACATGAGATATGGTCGCGTCAATGTGTCGACGCATAGCGTGTATTACATTTGCTCCCCCAAAAATTGGGACGTTGACCTATCCTTCTACGTGGACATGGAGGAAGAGGAATGACTTGGGAGAGATACACAGACGATTACGGGCCAAGAGTGGCCCTAGTGTTCCCCTTCGACATGGAGGCCAAGGACGCTCTCAAGGGAGAACTCGGTTTTCCCGCAGTGAAATGGGACGCTGGGAAGAAGGCTTGGTCCATTAGAGACAAAGCCGACGAACTGACACAGGCTCTTGAGTTGCTGGCTGGTTTCGGCTACACCTTCGATGGACTGAAAACCAAGGAGGTGGAGGAGTACGAGGAGGTGGTAATCACCTTCAGGCCACCGGACAAACTGAGTATGCGCTGGCCCTACAAGCCCAACTATGCTGACATCAACACGGCTGTCAAGTCGTGTGGACAGGCTCGTTTCGACAAGAAGACGAAGGAGTGGGTCATACCCATCAGTGCTGGTGTGAGAGTTGCACAGGCTGTAAAACCACACTATCCCAAACTCAGAGATGCTCTAATGACTCGCCCTGAGGTCGTAGAAGCCCACGAACACACAGCAGAGAGAGTATTGCTCAGCAGTGCTGTCGATGCAGAGACTATGTGGTTGCCCGGCTTGAAGGGAATGGATGAAGTGAGACCCTACCAATGGGTAGCGCCCAACATGTTCGCTACTGGAGGGCAGAACAGACTCCTCCTCGGAGACGAGATGGGACTAGGGAAGTCCTTGCAGGCTCTCCTCTGTGTCCTCTCAGGGCAATACGAGAGAACGCTGGTTGTGTGTCCGTCTGTTGTCAAGGTGAACTGGACCAAAGAGGTCCACAAGTGGACTGACCTGAACTCTACCATAATCACTGGGAGGCAGGGCGAGTACGAGGTTGGTGATGTCACCATCATCAACTATGACCTGCTACAATACAGAGTCCAAGAGTTGTTAGAGGATGACTACCAATGTGTGGTCTTCGATGAATGTCACAATATGAAGAGCCCGAAGGCCAAGAGAACGAAGGCAGGTAGAGAGTTAGCCCGATGGCCAACAGTGGAGGGAGTCATCTGCATGTCAGGGACTCCGATACTGAACAGACCAGAGGAGATATTCACTTCACTCAACATGCTGAAACCGAGCACCTTCGCCGACTTCTTCATCTTCGGGAAGAAGTACTGTGCTGCTATCCATAACGGATACGGCTGGGACTTCGGAGGCGCTAGCAACATAGAGGCTAGTGAGGATGGGACCACTGTGCCCTTGAATCACCTGTTGAAGGACATCATGCTCAGGAGGACCATGGACGACCCAAGGTTGAGCGAGCAGATGCCTGACCTATTGGAAAGTATCATCGAGGTCGACATTGGGAGGAGCGCCTATGACACAGCCTACAACACCTTGATGGACCAACTGGAGTACTACAGAACCACAGGCTCTGGTAGCATACCACCTGGATTGTTGCTCAACATGCTGACTGAACTGAGACATGCTGCTGGGTTAGAGAAGATACACCCGGCTACGACATGGGCTCTTGACTATCAGGAGACTGCACAGAAGCCTCTGGTCATCTTCGCCCACCACAAGGATGTTGTGGGTGGAGTATCAGAAATCCTGAAACACGCTGGTTCTAGAAGTATTGACGGGTCCACACCCGACTCAAAGAGACAGCAGTACATCGACGAGTTCCAAGCCGGCAAAGTACCATTTCTGGTTTGCAGCACGTTGGCTATGATGGAGGGAGTCAATTTAGACAAGGCTGACACAACACTGTTCGTGGAAAGACAGTGGGTGCCAGCACACGAAAAGCAGGCGGCTGCTCGTGTCAGGAGACTGACACAGGAGAGTTCCGTCTGTCACAAGGTAGTCCTCAGTGCCACGAACACTGTGGACACTCACTTCGATAAGGTAGTGAGCGAGAAGGCAGCCCTCGTAACGGCTGCACTAGACGGCACAGAGACCGACAAGATGAAAGTCGCCCGTGCCGTCGCAGATTCCCTGTTGGAAGGGAGGATAACAATATGAGAGCGAAGAGTGTAAAACATGTAGAATATGAGATAATAAATGTGCTAGTGAATGACGGATGGCGCCCAGTAGACCACATCCACCTGAGGAGACTATTTGAGAAACTAGTACCAGGTGGAAGTAAGGGAGACAAGGTCGCCTTCAAGAGATGGGACACCGCTTGTAAGAATCTAAGAACTATCTTCGAGAACTTACTAGCAAGCAGGGTAAAGTTTCTCCCCGAGGACCACGTGGACTATGAGGGAGCACAATGACATGGGATGAGTACTACAAAGCGAAAGCGGAGTATGTAAGGAGGAAGAAAAAATGGATATAACCGAAAAACTGAATGAAATAGAAGCAAAAACAAAGAATCTAATCTGGCAAGCAGAAGAACTTGAGAGAAACAAAGCGGGCCTCCAGAGCCTACTTGAATGTGAGGTACATGACCACTCATGGGACTTACAGGCTGTAGTAAGCAATCTGAGAAGAGTCTTCCACTGGCACATAGTATGTGGTAGATGTGGGGCTTGGGCCAGTAGCAAAGTCGACGGGGAATGGAATGTACCTATTATGATGAATGAGGACCTACTGACCGATATCATAGGGGAGGAAGAGGAATGATAGTAAATGACCTGACAAACCAAGGTGATTGGGGCCAGAGGGGCCCTTTGACTACTATGGTAGACTATAGAGGGAAAGAGCGAGTGATAACATTTGCAGCGCAATACAAGGATGTAGATTGGGAGTCTACGGCAGACAAATGTTATTCCTGCTACACCATAATCCCACCAGAGGCTTGGCTATTCCGCGTGGAGAATGCGTGGGTTTTACCATGCAGGAATTGTAAACAATTCGTTTGGTATGATAAGAGTGAGGAAGTAATATGACAGAGGTCTGGCAACCAGAACCCCAAGACGTAGAATGGACACGTCAAGTGATAGACCATTTGGAGGATGGGCAAGATTGGATGGAAGGAGAGATGTGCTTCAGGAAGACTGATGATAAGGTGCTCACCCTCCTTACAAGGACTGAGAGAGCAGAGAAGGCTATAGAGAGAGTTAAGATAGTACTGGGGGAGTTAGATTGGACCTTGGTAGAGGAGATGGCTAAAATCATCCCAGAC
>Ga0080013_1003733_pt1 | contig 15632 bp, 19 predicted proteins | sample ETNvirenome_6_85_FD_69236 | JGI IMG/M metagenome (GOLD analysis project Ga0080013, IMG submission 69236) | Marine viral communities from the Pacific Ocean - ETNP_6_85 (SPADES assembly) (version 2) | ecosystem: Environmental > Aquatic > Marine > Oceanic | place: Pacific Ocean | collected 2013-06-19
ATATAGTTAGGGGTATATAAAAAGGTGACGGCAAAGATTTAAACGCTTTATAAACCTCTGCCGTCACAACGTAGTTAGTAAAATGGTTTAGTGTCTATTATTAGACTTCAGCACCAAACCACTGACGCCAATCGGACCAACCAAAGCTATAACGCTCACGGGCTTTATAACGCAAGTTGCCGGTATCAAAATCAGGCTCCATCTTGGTAGCAAGAGGCATACGAGTAAACATCTTCGTACCATTGGGAACATCCGTTTTGATAAACCAGTTCGTTGCACTGCTAAAGCGGCGGTTAACGAAAAAGCCTTGAGGTAGTAGCCCCATATTTGGAATCGGGTTAAGATCGTTAGGAGCATAATGTCCTGTCGGATACGCAACCGTACCATGAGGCAGACCAGCCGAATTAAGAAGCATATCAGCTTCCATTGCCAAGTCCGGGGGGATATGGACAGACATAGCAGACGCAGCTACCATGATGCCCCGATCATCCTTGATCTTGGAAATATTGGTAATAGCCGATTCCAACGTAGTCATGGAAATGGCAGCCGTACCAATTTTGTTACTTTGATTGCCATCACCTACGGTTGGGTGTGCAGTAGAAATAAGAGCTACTCCATCCCCTCCAAGGTACGTAGCAGAAAAAGCGTTATTGAAAGTATTAGCGGCTTTGATCTGCTTGGTGGAACCCATAGCACGAGCAAGACCTTTCGCACGAACCTTCGCAAAGGTATCATACAAGTTATCTTCCATAGCTTCTTCAGTAACAGCAAAGGCTAGAGCTACAGTCTCATGCGTATAACGTGAGGCATAACTCTCCTGTGCGGAGTCATATTGAACGGCAGCACCTTCCGCTTTAGTTGGTGCATCACCGAACATGGTGAAGAGAACTTCTTCTTCGAATGCTTTATCGGAATTTTCTACTTCATACAGCGGAGCCAACTCATCGTCAACCATACCATACTCAAGACCGAAAATAGCATTTAGACCCGGAAGGAGTTCTTTCGCAATATCAGCGCGATTAATAGCCATCTTTCATTTCTCCTAATTAAACCGGGCCAACCACGCAAGCCACAACAGCTTGAGCGTGATCTACATGCCGTACTAGACGACATTCCACCTTAGTATAAGCATCTCCCCAAGCGTTGTCTGGAGTTTTCCAGAGAGCGACAGGGCGTACCATTGCAGTACCAGTGGTGACAGAACCAACTTTGATACCAAAGCCAGACTGACCAGTAGTCGTACTACCAGCACCAAGGGTAACTTCGAAGTTATTCAAAAGATCACCCACGGTAAGTGAAGCATCTGCTTGCACAATATAAGTCGTGTTGGGATCGTCATTGATAAGGGCATAAGTAGTACCGTCATCAGACGAAACACTGGACTGAATATAGCGCGACCAGATTGGTTGCTTCGATGTTTTGTCTACGTACCGAATACCTTCAAGAACACCAATGGCAAAATCGGTAGTAGTCGTAATAGGAGTAACATAACCCCCAGTTCCAATCTTCATCACATCGCCAGAGTACATTGCGAGGTTCGTACCTTGAGCGACTTGATAACGGCTGTTACCAGTAGAGTTAGCCCCACTACCACGTTTACGAGATGAATGGAAACCATTCAAAGCTGATGTAGAAGTCATTTTATTTCTCCATTTCTACATATAGTGGTCTAATTAAAATGGTAACAAATGATAAGAAGTTAACTATCTGCAAATTTTGTAGGCCGACCACCTACCGTTGTTTGTGAACTACTATTGTTAGTTATAGGCATTCTACGATCTTGCATAGACATTAACCGTTGATCAATTGCCTCATTCATTTCACGGTTCCGTTGTACACTAGCGCCTTGCCTTGCCTCAAAAATATGAGTGGGGACTTTTCCTAGAGCAACATCACCACGAACAATACAATTATCAAAACGATCACCTGCTTTACTATAACCATAACCTTTAGTCATTTCAGGAACTTCATCGGCAGTTACGAACTCCCATCCCTCGTTAATTTTTTGACCTACAGCTTTGTAATCTTCTTCGCCTTTAAGATAAATACGGAGCCATCCTAAAGTAAATCCTTGTTCTTTAAACGTATCCTCCAGAGTTTGGGGAATCGTTAGCCAAGAATCTGTTTCAAGATATTCTCGTTGTGTATTCTCACGAGCTTCTAAATCACGGCTACTGGTCTTTGGTGTTCCTTTTACTGTCGTTTCTGATTTAACTTCTGCATTCGCTTCCATTTTGTGTGGTTCCTTTTTATACGAGTATATTTGTTTTATGTATTACCGATTGCCGTATAGCCATCACCAACTTTATCGACTTTGGCTTTTTCGGCGGCGTAAGTGTCAAGAGGTATACCCCATTTTTTGGCAAGGCTAACATCTTTAGTAGAAAGTTTTACCTTACGTTTGTTTGAGGGTGAGGATTTTCTCGATGATCCTGCAACCTGTTGAGGCGGTTTTTGCGTGTTATCCGCTGCACGAAACTTATTCGGAAGTTCTTTCCTTAGTCTGCTATCTACTTCATCGTAGAAATCAGAACCAGAAGGATCGTATCCCTCCGTTTTTAACTGTTGATCTATTGCCAAAGCTACAGCAGTAGTAACTTCATCCTTACCAAACCAATCATTATTGTTTGCCCATTCAACTGCACGAGGATCGTATTGTTGTTGAGCTTGTTGTGGTTGAGGAGTATAACCCTGCGCTTCTTGGTGATCTACTGTTTTGTTTGTTTCAACTTGTGTTTGAATCTGTTCAAGTTGTTTCTTTCTAGCTGAAACAAACTTCAAATCCGTTTTAGCATCTTGCAAAATATTCTGTGCTTCTAGAAGTTTTTCTTTCTCACCTTCATCATAAGCACTTAGATATGCATTTTCTGCTAGTTTAATTCGTTCCTGTAACGCTGCCTCTTTAGACCCTAGAGAGTCAACTTCCATTGTTTGGTTGGAAGATTGAGAGTTTAGAAGTTCTGATCTCAGTTGAGCTAATTCAGCATTTTGTTGAGCTATAACTTCTTCACGATCTTTGCGTTGTGAAACAAGTTGACGGATTCGCTTTTCAGCACCCTTGGTTTTTATTCCGTCTAGTTCTTCCATGTCTTGTTGAGGTTCTTCTACAACTTCTTCCTCAACTTCGGCTTCCACAGTTTCATGAGTAATCGGAACTTCATCTGGTTCCTCTACTTCAAAGTCTTGTTGTGGTTCTTCTTTCTTCTCTACATTAGATTTATTACGATAGGCTTCAACATCCATTTCGGCCCATTCGGTATTTGTTTCTTCGCTCATTTTTATTCTGTCCTTTTACGTAGGCTGGTCTACGATTACGCAGCTTCAGTTGTTAAATTAAACATTGTGTCTAAGTAGGCTGGATCATCAACTTTCATAATAATTTGATCATCAAACAATAATATCAGACGTACACCCTTATATACAAATTTATGGCCTACATGTCTGCCATATGCTACAAAGTCTTTTGCTTGACACCATTGACCATTAGGAAACTTATTAGGGTCTTTATAGGCTGTTTCGCCTACAGCTAGTACACGACCTACTGTAGTCAAATACTTTACATCATCCTTAAACTGATCAGGAAGAATAATCCCTCCTTTAGTTTCAGTCCTAATAGCTACTGGTCTTACCAAGACATGATATCCTGGTAAACTTGGTAGTGGATCAGGATCAGCTACTGCATCATCACTAATCCATTCATCGTTCTTTATAGCACCGCTAAGTCTTGCATGTTGCATTGGTAGTGTTACTCCTCATCTGGATCACTAAACTGGTTGGATATATCTTGGAGAACGGCTAATGATTTTTCCATTCCCTTAATAATTCCTACCATATATTTGTAATCATCATAAGAGGTACAACTACCTGATGCAAGGTTTAATTTTACTTCGTCTAGTTCCTTTTCAATTTGATTGGTAAAATAATATGTGTCAATAAATTTACTGTCAGGAAGTACTTTCATTTAACCCTTCTTCTTAAAAGGATTATGTTTGGGTTTACGTGCTTTTTTACCGGGATGGATGTGCCACTTGGAACTACGTCCACGACCTGCACCTGCCCATTCCCCTACACCTTTTTTACCTTTATCTTTTAAAGCCATTTTACCTAATCTCCGCGCCATGTCCACGTAGGGCTACACCACCACTGGATAGGTTAATACGTCCACGCTTCTTAGCTTTGCTGCCCCACTTACCGTAAGAATCATCACGGCTGGCTGCAAGTTGCTTTTTAGTACGCTTCTTCTTTTTACGCATAGCGATGGATTCATCTTCACGGGCTTTGTAGCCTTGTTCTTTCTTTCCGACTTTTCCACCCTTCTTCATGTTCTTGCGACGATCAGATTCCGAATACGTACCTGACCGTTTTTCTTCTGCGGGGGAAAGGCCAACACGAGTCATTCCTCCACCTGCTTTTTTAGTTTCTTTTTTAGATAGCAAGGGTTGTGTTAAATTTATCAAGGAACTTTTCCAATTACTTCCTAAAGCTTTTTTAAAGTCCTTGTCCTTTTTCTTTGCCATTTTTTTTCTCCTTCTAGCATTGCCTAAATTTGGCGTTAGTTCCTTTGATATGTTTGATCTTGATATCATAGTTAGTTAAAATTAACTCTACTTTTTCCACCACTAGATTCTTTTTCTGCTAATATAACTTTAATCTGATCAAAAGTTAATCCTTTTTTCCCTCTTTTTAAATCTTTAAATCGAGGGTCTTTGCGAACTTTATCAGCACTAGACCATCTTTCTAATCCATTATGACCCGGAGTATTATAAATACCTCGTGCAAATGCTTCGTTAATTATATCATCTGTCGCTAATAAATGTAATCTTTCTGGATAAGGAAGGTTTAAAAATTCTTCTATAGACATTCCTACTTTTTTTAATTCTTTATTAATTGATTTTATACCTGGATCAATATATCTTCCTTTTTTATCTTTCTTAGTAAAGCTTCTAGCTTGATCAGGATCACGGAACCATCTATCATTAATTTGATATAATCCTAAATCTACAGAATTTTTTTTGCGGTCTTTATTTAAAGGATTATACATTTGATTATATCTGTTTAATTCTTTAGAAGATACTGGATCTTCAGGCATTGCTGGATCAGGTAATGATGGAACTCCTGTAAAAGGCTCTAAAGGTGGTACAGGAGAAGCGGGAGTAGCTGCACTTTCTATACTAGGAGGCGCATCTGTAATTTGGTTTATAAGTTCCGCTGATACATCTTCTTCCACTTTAGGTTTTCCTTTGAGTGAAGCTAAGAAAGCATCGTGGTCTTCTTTCCAAGCCTCTGCTGCTTCTGGAGTACTCTTTGCTCGTAATTCAGCACCAAAACGATCTGTTATATCTTCCCCAAGATTAATCCCAGATGTAAGACGCCCAGTTCTTTTTGGACCTATTGATTCTAATTCCTCAACGTCTACTTCTCCTATAGTAGGAGCTACATAACCTTCCATTGGACCTCTAGTACGTATACCAGAGATATAATCTTCAGTATCTATATAATCTTCAGTAGTTGCGGATGTAGTTCCTCCTAAATCTGTAGGTCTTGGAGGAGGGGTAAGTCCTGCTATAGATGGTCTATTTGCACTAGGAGTCGATGGTTCAGGAGAATCAAACCATGAGCCAATTTGATCTAGTAAATCCATTATACTAACACCTAATTGATTAGCATAATCTCCAATCATACCAAAGACTGTACCACCTTGATTGAAAGTTTCAGGACGTAAAGTAACTTCTTCTTTTAGTTTCTCTACAGTAGCTCCTGTTTCCTTCATTAAGAGCTTCATCATTTCAATAAGAAACTTATCATCCCTATCAGCAGTTTTACTAGAGGCTACAATTTCTCTATCTCTAGCCACTCCTTTAATCTTAGCAAGTTTTTCTGCCGCATCTACTTCAATCTTATCTTTTTCAAGATCAAGCTTCTCTTCTTGTAATGCTATGTCAGCAGCTTTTTGTGCTGCATCAATTTTAACTTTCTCTTTTTCAAGTTCTAATTGCTGACGTTGTAGTTCCAGAGTCATCCGTTCTAAATCTTGTACATTACCCTGTTCAGCCATACGTTGGTTATTCTGAAGAATTTCCTGTGCAGCCCCTTGAGTAATTTTACTAATGGCTTCTGGACTTCCTACACCAGCTTGTTCCACCCCTTGAGTGAGCATACCAGACATCTGTTCTTCATACTGCATAATCATATGTTCACGAATATTTGCTTGAAGTACAGGGACTAAAGCTTGCATCAAAGGATTCTGTCCAAGGGTAGGATCAGCAATAAAAGATTGTTTAACCATTATATGAGCTTGGTGGTCCTGTCCAGGAAAAGCTTTAATAGGTAATCCTTGTGCCGCTGCATTAAGATCAGAGATAGGATCACGAGGTTCTGCATGTTTCTCAGGAATAAGAAACTGATCTGGATTCTCAATACCTGTAGCATCCAACATCACTCTGTTAATCTCTCGTAGGTTATACATACCCTGTGGAGCTTGTTGAGCCATCTGCATAACTGTTTGAGCCATAGCTAAACGGTGAGAAGCAGATGGTACATTAGGATCAGATACAGGAATAACGTCAATTCGGCCATCAAAATCACTTTTAAATATCTGTCCTTCTATATGAGCAATATCATAAGGATACTCATTAGGCAGGAAATCATAGTTAATACGAGAAAGAATACGTAGTTCCTGACGCTGGCTATAATGTAACCGTTTATGAATAGCACTAAAGAACTTCGTAGATGCCTCTAGAAGGGCCAAGGTTGTCCCTACAGGGCCATAGTTGGTTGAATCCGATATAACCTGCTCAGTAGCATCAGCAAACTTCTGACCAGCCGCTGTAACGAACTGGAGCATTTGCATTAAAGTTTGGGAAGGTTCCTTGTAGGGCAGGGGAATGATAGATTTAGTTAGATCAATTCCAGTAGCTTCTACTTCTTTAAATTCACCCGGAGCAATTGCATCGTTACTTCCTACAATACGTACACCACGAGCTTTAAATCCTCCCGGAAGGGTAGCAAATTGACCTGCGTCTACAAGGTTCCTTACAGCAGCGGTAGCTGTTGCTGTTAGATTACCAAGGAAATGGATAAATCCTAGACCATAGAAACCAAATCCCGGTACAAAACGATAGTGAGTGAACCAGTGAAGCTTCTCTTTACGAGGATCACTTTCACTCCAGTTCCTACGAATACAAAGAATTTTACGACTATGCTCATCTACCGATACAATATACGGTAGAGCTACAGTCATAGCATTATCTTCATCATCTACTTCTTCTTCAATCTCCAGATAACAATGCTGTTCCAGAATAGTATACTGTGGTTCATCATCGTAGTTAGGGGAGATACCAAGGATCATATCCATCTTGGATTTAATTGGAGTAGGTTCTACGGGAGTAGCGTCAGGAAGTCCTTCATCATCGTAATGACTAATTGTGTACATCCCTGCTTCGATGTCACGTTTAAGGTCATTAGGGGAACGATAGACTACATGCGTATACCTTTCTGCATTCTGTAGATCAGAAGCAAAGTTAGAAATATAAAACTGATCAATAGGAACAAACTCACTCATGGGACGTTCCAAGGCCATGTCCCAATAGGTTTTCTTAAAGGCTGAACCAAAGACAGGTAGATTAAACAACATCCGTTCCAGTTCACTGAAGTATTCAGGCATCTGATCAGTTAACTGGTAGTTCATGAAGTTCATTACACGGGTAGCTTGACGATCCTTTTCAATAGTAGGATTACCAAGTATCTGTGTTTTTACTGGACCTTTAGAAGGAAATAATTCTTGAGTAGCTTTAGATTGGAACTTAACAGCAGATTCAATTAACAAAGGATGAACAGCCGTACATGCCCCTTCAAATGGCTCACTGGTTTCACGTAGCTTCAAGCCAAGGAGATCAAAGCCTTTTTCAAAGGTAGCTTCCCATTCTCCACGACTTTCCCTATCTGCTTCAAAACCTTCTATAACTTTAGAAGCAATGTCATCAAGTTCACTAGCTTCAAGCTTATCTACAAGGTTTTCATTATGGTCATAGGTCATTTCTTCGACCATTTCCATTATCATGTCTACAGGAGATTCTTCTTCTTCTGGTAAGATGATTTCAATTTCAGATTCTTCCATCATCATATCGACGGGACTACCAGGGGTAAGATAAGGATTTCGTTCTACGTTACTACTCTCAGCCATAAGTTTTTACTCTATTCAAAGTCTATACTAAGTTGGTCAGATGATTTAGAATTAGGTTCACACTCACATGTCTCAGGATCGCATTCGCAACCTAGCCTACCGCACTTCGGACATTTACCCAAATCTTCTTTTGTTTTATAATCATCCATTATATCTTCCTCTAAAGGAGCGGTATACACACTCATTAACCTTTTCTCATTTTCTTGAAAGTTTTAGCAAGATTGGCTTGACGGCGTGTAGTAGGATTAGAACTCTTTGCAGCTTTATTAAGCTGAGAAGACGTAATAGTCTTACCTTTCTTTACGCCAAGTTTTTTACGCAAAGCACCGGGACGTTTAACAGCCCCTTGAATCCAGTTCTTACCACCAGATTTCTTTTTCTTAGAAGTGGAACCACCTTTTTTGTATTCCACCTTTTGACCTGTCTTAGATGCAAGAGCCGCTGCTTTCCTACGACCTTCTGCATCATAAGTAAAATGTTTGTCTCCTACCTTTGGCATATCATTTACTCCTCGATACTATACCGCCGCCTCTAAGGGCAATACCCATTCCACGACCTACAATCCCACCTCCACGTTTTTTAGAAGTTTTCTTTTTAAGTTTTCTTTCTTTTAATATAGCTCTAGCTCTACGTCCTACATCCCCTTTACTTACATCTGCTTCAGTTTCTAATATGTAATTTGATTTACCTGTACTACTATCATATAACATATTCTCAATTTCTACAGCTTTAGTTTTTTTCTTATCAACTTTACCTGTTTTAGGATTTATAACCTGTGGTGAGAGATACTTTTTCATTTTGTTACTGCGCCACCGCCTCTAAGGGCAATACCCATACCTCGGCCTACAATTCCACCTCCACGTTTAGTAGAAGCTTTCTTTTTATTTTTGGCTCTAATTCGTTTTACTTTTTCACCAGTAGACCTTCCCCATAAATCGGCATAGTCTGGTTCCATTTCTGTAGACTTATCATAACCAAAAGGAAATATTGTGCGTAGGACATCATCGACCTTACGACCAGTGGGACTTACTTTATTATCAAATTTTACATGCTTTGCCCTATTCTTTCTAGCTTTTTCATGACGGTCAAGACTTTTCTTAGCGTCTATATCTACCTTTTCAGGGAGATACTCTTGACGTTTACCTTTAACACCTTCTCGTTGTCGGGCTTTAGCCGCATCCAACTTCTTTTTCATTTTAGCTCTTTTACGTTGAGCTTCGATAGTACCTCGTGTCGTAGCCATTTCTAAATCCTCCAATAGCCAACCCGTTTGGGTTTATGATAATTATCTTCAATTTCATTTATTTGGAAGGCATCAAGTGGGTGATCAATCTTCCATGAATCTTTCATATATAATATAGCCATTACCATTGCATCTACTTGGTCATCATAGGTTGCATGGGGAAAGGCGGCAGCTTCATTAATTAAATCCTGTGCGAAAGGTTTGTTGGGAACCCAGACTCTTCCCGCTTCAAGTATTGGTGTTGAGGCATTAGCTCTAGTAACCTTATCTCTATCAGGGTTATATTCAAGAATAGGCAAGCCAGCCCTTCTCATATCTTGAATAAGAGACTGACCTGACGCTTTCTTCTCAATTATTATAACATCTGGCTCATAACTATCATACATCTCTTGTGCAGTACTACGCAACTCTGGATACTCTAATCTTTCTCTCATGTTACTAAGAAGGATAAGATTAGATACCATAGCTTCTGTACCATAGCTATCTGTCATAACCCTAGTAAATATTCCCCAAGTTTGAATAACAGAATAATCAGCAGTAGTCTTAGCAGAAAAAGCTGTATCACAGGTTTGGATAATAAAGTCACAATCAGGAGGATCATCACTATGTTCCCAAATCTTAAACCAATCCTTTTTAAGGATACCACCATCATCGGGTGTTGGGTCTTGCATATATAGAGATTGCCAGTACTTACTACCGTTTTGTGATCTTATTTCTATTTCATCTTTTTTTAACAACTCATTAGGTTTCCACTCAGGAAAATATGAGGAGCCTACAGGAAGGTCAAGTATATCGGAAGATGCGTCATCCAACCAAGCGGGTATCTTGATAACTTCCCATTCATCAATCTCTATTTGATCTTCTTCATCATCAAAGATAGTTTCTTTTTTTCTTTCCTTTTCTGTTTCCAGAAGCCAGCCACAGATATCATCTTCATGGTATCTCGTGTTTATAATCACGACACTACCATTTGGCATTAAACGTGTACGTAGACCAGCAGGATACCATTCCTTGATATATCTACGACCAGCTTCTGAAAACGCATCTTCTTCTGACATAACATCATCAAGAAGTGCAACGTGACAACCCCGACCAGCAATCTGTGAACGAACACCAGCGGCTATATATACACCATTCTGATTCGTCTGCCACTTACCAGCGGCACGTACATCAGAACGTAGGGTTGTTTCGGGAAAGATTTCTTTATAAAGGTCTGTATTTACAATATCCCTGACAGACCTACCAAAGTCAGAGGCAAGTTGATCAGAGTGAGACACAGATAGAATCTCATGATTAGCATGGTTTCCCATATACCAAGCAGGAAACATCTTGGAACATATAACAGACTTGGAACTACGAGGGGGAAGAAACACCATTAGACGTTTAAGTTCACCCTGCTCAACCTTTTGTAGCCTATCAGCTAGGACTTCAATATGTTTCCCCATCTTAAAGTCTGCAATAAGATAAGGAACCATAAGTTTAATAAAGGTGAGGAAGTTAGTACGAGCTTTAATAATAGCCTGTTCAAAAAGCTTCTCACGTAATTCTATATGTTTGTCTTTCATTTATTAAATATCTCTAGGAGTGTAGGAGTAGGGAGTACGGATTACACCGCCGGATTGCATTTTTTTAGGTTTACCTTTTTTTCTTTCCGTTGTTGCTGAACCTGGGTAGGGCATGGTCCTTTTGCTGCTCCGACCTTTTTTAGAACCAAGAACAGGAGGATGCTTTTCTTGAATTGTTTTAATTTGTTCATTTATTTCTGAAAGTGTATGTTTTTTAGGATATGGAACTCTTTTATATGGAGGAGAATTGGAAAGAAAAAGATCTGTTTTATCTTCTGGTTCTGTCCAATTTTTCTCCATTTCTAACATCTCTTCCTCAGTAGGTAAAAGATAGGCTGGCATTTCTTCTAATAACTTTCTTTTCTGTTTTAAAGTCAGTACAGTGTCTCCATAACCTTCTTCGTAATAATCTTCGCCTCTCATTCCTAATTGTATATCTAATTTTTTATGCTCTTCTTTACCTTCAGGAGTATCAAATTCTTCATGCATTTCATGCATCATATCTTCAAGCATATATAATTGATTAGAGTAGTCTAGTTTTTCCCATGCTTCTTCCCGATTCTCTGAAGAATACTTACTATCTGGATCGTCTAATTGACTATGAGCTTCATTATGTAATCTTTCACCAAGGCTACGTAAATTACTTATAACATTATTCGCTTGTAAAAAAGTAATACTCTTTGAAGGTTTTTCTACGACTTCAGTTATAGAAGATATAGGAAGATTAGGAGTAGCGGCCATTTGTCCTGCTTTCTTAACTCCTTGTAGAAAATCTCTACGGGAGACAGGAGGATTCTTACCTTTAACAAAGTCTATAAGAGTTTCTAATCCAGTTGTAGATTTACTCGCAACCTCTTCACTACGTTTTTTAAATTCTTCTTCAGAGGGGTAATTACTTATAGCAAGATCAGCCAAGCCTAAAGCAGGATGTATTCGCCGTCCTAACTTACGCAATACAGGCCATAACCCACCTCTTTTCGGTAAAGATGGTGGTTGTTCTTGACTAAAGGGAACTAACTCTCCCTTGGATGTAGGGTCAGCAAATCCTAAAGTTTGTGCTTTATCTTTAGCAACAAGATATTCTTGAGTAGTAACTGGTCTTGTTCCTACTTCACGTAACTTTTCATTGATCTTTTGTAATTCTAAAACATCAGTAATATCTATAGGATTATCAGCCATCGGATATTACTTTATTTCAGGAGTATGGCGAGGGGTTTTCTTACCGCCGCCAAGATAGTTGGGAGGATCACTTTTTTCCACCTTCCACGACTTTAAGCCCCAAAGTGTCTGCAAGGCTTTCAATGTCTTTTTCAATTTTATCTTCACTGTCTGAATCAGAGAAATGAGACAATTTAACTTTCTGTTCAGACTTGTCCACAAACATTCCCAAATGTCTCGCAATGGTTTCCATACTACGATTTGCATTTGTGAAATCATTTTCTGACATAGCGTTTTCATAAACGCTTGATACTCTTTCCAAAACTTTATCAGCATTCCAGGCCATCCTTCTCAATGCCTCCTCTCTGAGGTTCTCTAATCTTTTCTTAATCTTCTTATTCGTATGTAAGGTAGCCCAAGCTCTTTGTCTAGTCTTAGAGTCAGTCTTACCAGGAGCATACCCCGCTTGTTTATACGCATGAACTATATCACCTGTTGCCATATATTCCATACAGAACTTTTCCTGGCGGGGGGATAACCCTCCAACCAGTTGAGAACGTGTAAAGAGCTTCAGTCTTTGCGGTGGATTTTCTAGCATTTTCTGTTGTTTCAATCTATAAGTTTCATCAGGTTGATCAGCTTTAGAATAATCCCTTTTCCGCAAAGACTTCTGCCCTGGACTACGGAAGATTCTTCGTCTTAGTTCCTTCCGCATCTCTTGTAAATCCCGACCAGCGGAATTAAACTTGCGTTCATTACATAATTCTTTTATCGTATCACGTAATTTATCTGTAGACCATTCCCCATAAATTATATGAACTTCTCTGTCTAAACCTTCTGTGTAATCTTGATCGGTAACACCCATAATCTATCTAGTATACCATACCATTCTTACGTTGCCTAGATTGAGAAGGGGTTAATTTTTTTCTATGATTGAGGGGAGGTTTTCTGTTACGCCTTCTCGTGGGGGTAGGTTTATATTTATTTTCATTAGATATTTTAAATTTTCTCATAGTTTTTTCCTCTTGACAAGTGGGTTAATTACCCGTATAATTCTAACACTTAGCATAGCAACACTTGCTTAATTTGAAAAGGAGAAATTAACTATGCGTATGTATAACGATATTGTTCCTGAATTTGAGTCGTTTGTTGATCAAATCAGTAACAGTTTTTTTAATTATGAAAATAAATTGTTCCCTGCTTTTGCGGACCAAACACAACGAGTTTACAACCAACTCCCTTGGAATGGGGCTACTCGCCCTTGTGTACACTATGGAGGAGACTACATTGTTACTGCTGATGAAGATAATACCACTAGTTATTACCTTTATTTTTTGATTCCAGGTCATGATGAAACTTCAATCGAAGTTCTTCAGAAAGAAGGCTACCTCATTATCAAAACTAAAGATATCTCACCAGAAGATAAATCTACTTCTCCCTTTACTAATTATAAATATTATAAGAAAGTAAAGCTCACTCATCCTGATTATGAAGTTAAGGAAGCTATTTTGAAAAATGGTATCCTTAGTATCTATATTGAAGATATGAGTGAAGAGAGAGAAAAGATGAAGACCACTACTATAGAAGTTAAATCATCCAAAGATTAATTTATACTCCTCTGGTAATATCTTTATATCTTCCCTAAAAGAGTCAGTTACTATTTCTATAGCCTTTGGTTTTAGTTTGTAGTAATTGGCTCTTTTTATTTTAGCTTTCTTTTGATCCTGTACACCTTTGAATGAAGGGAGTGTTACCTTTGTTTTCTTATATACCTTATTCAATAAAGGACTACTCTTCTCATACGTAAAGATTTCATTGACTTCAGATAGCCAGTTAACTTGGGGAGTGAACCTATAGCCGCAGAAAGGAGCCGTATGGAGATGGTCATAAGCAGGATCATCAGTTAACCATTTTACAAACCCTCTACTCTTGAGCCTGTGCTGTTCCCTAATCGCTTCCTTTGTCTCTTTGATCCCCCTACACCATGCCAACCTCTCATAGCTACCTTCCGTAAAGAACTCATACATCTCTATCATACGGTCAAAGGGATTACGTATAACCCCAAAGGTAAATAACTTATCCCATTCCTTTGCTCCTATCTTATTCTTAATATCAATAGAATAACAAAAATAGGGAAGTATATCTTTTTCACCTTTATATTCATTCTTTGGGTTGTTATCAGGAATATAAGTCTCTAGAGTTTCTGCTACCTGATCTACCGCTAGAGGATGGTTAACAAATAGTATCTTCTTTTTCTCATTAGCTACAAACATCTACCTTAATTCCTATTCTTTAAATCCAGGATATCTTGTTCTACCATATCCGATATTAATTCTTTTAAAGAAACTGTTGGTTTCCATTGTAAATTCTCCTCTATCTTATCTGAACTACCACAAAGATAAGCAACATCAATAGGCCGATAAAACTCAGGGTTTACTTCTACTAGAACATCTCTTGTTCCGTTGTTATTCCTTACACCCTTTTCCTGTACGCCACTACCCCTCCATTCCAGGGATACGCCTACCTTTTGAAAAGCTTGAGTTACAAAAGTTTTAACAGAATGGGTATCTCCTGTAGCCACGACATAGTCGGTTATGCTATCTCCTTCTGCTTTGTTTAACATAAGCTGCATGGCTTTAATATATTCCCTGGCATCTCCCCAATCTCTTTTAGCCGCTAGATTTCCTAGCTGCAAGGGACGATCAAAAGGTACACGATTTAAAGCATAGTTAGCTACATACTTGGTTATCTTACGAGTAACAAAGTCTACCCCTCTTCTAGGAGACTCATGATTAAAGAGGATACCATTAACAGCATGGATATCATGAGCTTTACGATAATTAACCACAGTTTGATAGGCTGCCATCTTAGCAACAGCATAAGGAGATTCAGGATTAAAAGGAGTATTCTCTGTCATCTTCCTTACTTTTCTACCATTAACTTTTATGTTTCCATATAGCTCTGAAGTCGAAGCTTGGTAGAATCTAAATGAGTTTTTAAAATGGATGTGGAGAGACTGTAGTAGCGCGATAACACCAAGAGCATTAATTTGATGAGTAACGGTAGGGATACGAAATGAATCCCCTACATGTGATTGAGCAGCTAGATTATATACTTGAAGATAGTTCCCTAGTTTAAGGACATTGTGTACATCATCATAAACTTCTTTTACAAATTTTTCTATTGAGCATGAATCCATTAGATCAAAGTGTATTAGTTTTAAAGCGTAAGGATATTTATCAATTAACCCAGAGATACGATCAAGGTTATGGGGAGTAGTCGAGGTATGCCGTATCCCTCCATAGACCTGTACACCCTGCTCCAATAAATCTTCGGCAAGGTATGAACCGTCCTGTCCTGTGATACCTGTAATGATTGCGACTTGTTTCATTTTATTTTCTCCATAGTATATAGGTATCCTAAAAATAAACTAAAGGGGGGTATTTCGCAAGACCTAAAATTTTGAAATTTATGTCAGTGTATA
>Ga0080013_1003735_pt1 | contig 15630 bp, 18 predicted proteins | sample ETNvirenome_6_85_FD_69236 | JGI IMG/M metagenome (GOLD analysis project Ga0080013, IMG submission 69236) | Marine viral communities from the Pacific Ocean - ETNP_6_85 (SPADES assembly) (version 2) | ecosystem: Environmental > Aquatic > Marine > Oceanic | place: Pacific Ocean | collected 2013-06-19
AAAACTATAAAAGATTTAAAAGAAGCTGATGTAGTAGAAGAACATTGCGTCAGAATGAAAAGACTAGCTCCTACTATAATAGAAATAAATAATAATGCTAACACTTAAACATAAAAAATTAACATCTATTACGTCAACAAATCATTCTTATATTGAATGGCATCTTACTTATGCTTGCCCTTTTAAGTGTTGGTACTGTCCAGAATCTGTATGGAATGGACCTTTATTAGCTAGGTATGATTGGGAAGTTTATTCTAATTTTTTAGATGAAGTATTAGAAAGATATAAAAAAGGTTATTTTCTTTTGAGTGGGGGAGAACCGACTGATTGGCCTTATTTTACTAATATTCTAGATAAAATTCATAATAATCCAAACTGGAATGTAATGACTTTAACAAATTTATCTAGATCAAAAGATTTTATTGATCAATGGGTACATAAAACAGATTGGATAGTTACGAGTTTTCATCCTAATGTTATTAAAACTCAAGCTCAACGAGATAAATGGTTTGAAAAAGCTTTAAGTTATAAAAAGAAAACATTATTGAACATTAAAATTTTGATGGACCCCCTTCATTGGGATTACTGTTTAGAGAAGTATAATAGTTTAAATGATGAAGATATTAGTCTTACTCCTGTTAGAATACATAATGTGGCGGAGGCTACCAGACCTCAAACTTATATTCATTATACGCCTGAACAGGAAAAAATATTATCAAATCTTAAAGCTAAGATGGGTAATAATTTGAGAAACAAGGAATCTGTTATAGCTGAACGAGAAACTACGTTAAAATACGATGATGGAGAAGAGCAAACTTCCATAGGAGCATTTGATGCTTGGCATATAACTTCCCAAATAATGAGGCATGATCGAAATAAATTTAAAGGATGGTTGTGTCGCATGGGATTAGATAATTTACATATAGATGAAAAAGGAAATATTTACCGAGGGATTTGTGCTACTGACAAGCAAACGTCGGTCGGACATATTACTGAACTTCATCATGTAAAGTGGCCTGTATCTCCTACTATTTGCTCTAAAACTTATTGTTACTGTGAAGGAGAAGTTGGTATTACTAAACGGAAGTTAAAACCAGCAGAGATTAAATTATTAAGAGATAAAATAAAACGACGTAGCCACCTGTATTAAAATAACTCTTGTAAAATAACTCATAATATGTTATTATTATATAATGAAAAAACAAACTAACAATTTTACTACCAATCCTACTTGTTCTTCCTGTGGAGAAAATTACCACATTAAAAGGTATGAATTAGGATATTCTACTTGTTTGTCTTGTGGTAGTAAAAAAAATACTTATACTATAGCCCCTGCCTATAACAAAGGGGCTTATCAATTAATTACTATTAGTTCTGTTCGAGATATCGGTAGATAAGAAAGAGTTTAATGACTAACATTATATATTTAGATCACAAAAGTTATTGGGATACTCAAGCGGAAGATTTTATACATCAAATTGAAAAATGGTTACAGAAATCTTCTGTCTACGAAAGCATGCGTACATTTAGCCTTATTCATAGTCGTTTAGATTGGAGTCCTCGTCGAAGAATGTCACGAGGGGGCTGGTATAAAGGTAAGGGAGGTGCTGGCGTATCTATTGCTATGTGGCCTTTATGTGGACGTAAAGAACCAAAAGACAGAGTTCCTATGAAAGTCTATGAGTATAAAGCTTATGAAAATGACTCCGAAATTGGTAATTTTTATACTGATGATAATCATCATAAAGTTTTAATGGTTGTTTGTCATGAAATGGCTCACGCGGCTCAGTATTTTCATAAAAGATTTCATAAAATGGGTAGAATTAAACCACATGGAGACGAGTTTAAAATGTTTTACCGTGAAATTCGAAATCATTGGTTAAAATCTCTTATTCCTGATCAGGAAGAAATGGAAATTAACTTTCGGGAACATAAAAAGATGAGTGTTATACAGGAATACGCAGCATAATTAAGTTATGTCAAAAAGTATAGTAGCAATTAAACCTAAAGGATATAATACTATTTGCTGGGAAGTAAGTGATATTTGTCCATTTAAGTGTTGGTATTGTCCTGAGAATACGTGGGGAGGTAACACAAAAACTCCTTTTACGTGGGATCAGTGTTCTGATTTCTTAGATATGCTTGTTGAACGAACACCTGCTTGTAGCTTTGTTATTACTGGTGGAGAACCAACTGATTGGCCTTTATTTCCTAAGTTATTAAATAAAATTTATGTACCTGATTCAGTTTTTAGGGATGACTTTGGTTGGTATATTTATGTTCAAAGTAATATGTCAAAGTCAAAAGAATTTATTGATGAATGGATTGATAATACTCATTATGTTATAGCAAGTTATCATCCAAACGTAATAAATACCTCTAAAAAAAGAAATAAATGGTTTGAAAAAGTTCTAAGTTTTAAATATAGAACCCATCTACAACTTAGAATATTGATGGATCCTCGACACTGGGATCATTGTCTTGAAATATTTCATAATTTAAATGATGATAGTATTATATTAGAACCACTGATTATTTTAAATTATCATGAGGGAAAAGATAATCCGATTCCTGGCGCAGTGGGTGAAGAAATAACTAGTGATTTTACAAAAGAATATACCCCAGAACAAATAGAAATACTTAATGAACTAAAAATTAAAATTGGAAATACGGTTTATAAAACATCGCCAACCCCAGGTTATCGTCTAAATGGGGTAATGTTAAAATTTAATAATGGTGATATACGAATACTAAAAGACCAATCTCCGGCTCATGTATATCAACAATTAGTATCTAAAAAGTTAAATAGGTTTAAAGGATGGCATTGTGAAATTGGTTTTAAAGATTTATTTGTTCGCCCTACAGGTGATATTGCTGGTTCGATTTGTATGTCCTATAAAGGTAGTTATATAGGAAATATAACTAATATAGATCAAATAAAATGGCCGACAAAAGCTACAATTTGTCCATATAAGTGGTGTTTATGTCAATCTGATGTAATGATTCCAAAATATAAAGTTTCGCAGGAGAACACAACATAATGGATTTTATTTTAGGACTTGTTGTTGCCTTTTTTATTATTCTTTTAATTCTTCCAATCGGAGTAGCTGCATCTAACATTGTGGGTGGGGCGTTATACTGGGCAGAAAATGAAAAAAGAAAAAATTACGAAGAAACCGACGAAACTAGGTAAAGAATTACTTCAAGTTCTGGGTAATTATCTCAAAAATCACTCACCGGATACAAGTGATTGTACTACGAGTGATTTATCTACTATGATGAATCGTTCACAAAGAAGTATTGCTGGAATTGTAACTCAACTCCAGCATATTAATTTAGTGTATGTGGAACGTGTTTCTATTCATGGAGAGAAGATAACTTTTGTATATTTAACAAATCAAGGAAGAGATTATATCGCGGGTGTCGTATAATGGCATTATCACAGCCTTCCAAGCTGAGGACAGGAGTTCGATTCTCCTCACCCGCTCCAATAAGGAGAGTTATATAGGATGGTACAACTATGGTATAGAATATTTTTAGACCATCCCTATGCTACTATTAACCCACAGGGTTACTGGAAACATGGAATATTTAGTATAGTTAATTCAGGTTCAGGAATAAAATATATGGTAGCAGGAGTTATTCACGGTATATTTCCCTGTTTCTTTCCTTTTGCTACTTCCTCGTGGGTTATTCGATCTTTTATCAAAGTAGTCGAATCAAAAAGACATCATAACGAGTTACAACAATATCTTTCGCCAAATTTTTTGGAGGAAGTAAGAAAGCAAATTAAGAAATGAAAAAAGGTATTACTTTTAGTACATTTGACTTGTTTCATACAGGTCATGTTTTAATGTTACAGGAGGCTAAATCACAATGTGATTGGTTAATTGTTTGTCTCCAAACTGATCCTACAATTGATAGACCTAACAAAAATAAACCCGTTCAAACTTTATTTGAGCGGTTTATTCAAATTAGAGCCTGTAAATATGTAGATGAGTTATTAGTTTATACCACTGAGGATGAAGTCATCCAGATTTTAAAAGCAATTGATTATGATGTAAGAATTATTGGAGAAGACTATGCTACTAAATCTTTTACAGGTAAAGACTTATCTGAAGGTAAATTATATTTTAATAAGAGACAACATTCGTTTTCGACTACCGAATTAAGAGATAGAATTAAAGATTATGAAAGTTAGAGAATTATTAAAAGAACGGAATCAGGATATTTCGTATGACGAATTGGAAAAGCTTTTAGGGCCAGGTTTTATTAACTATCCTAAAACGTCTGAATGGCAATTACGTATGTTACAATATATTAAAAAACAGAAACGAAGAAAGATACATGAAAATTAAAGAAGCTCTAGAAATAGGGTTAGAATGTGGACTGGAAACAGTTGATGAAGCTATTTATAATATAGAACTTCATTCTGCCAATTTCTTTATCTTAGATGAAATAGAAACAGAACTTATGGAATTGTATGATACTTGGAGTAAAATACCTGGTGATTTAGAAACCGATATTAAAACTGCTTTAGAAATGTGTGAAAAGAATGACAACAATGGGGAGAATTGTGTGACGAAAGTGATATTGAACGTAAAGAAACTTAGTTTAGTTGTTGGAATAGGAGTCCTTCTTGGAATATTTTTTCTTCTTCCCGAACCTAGAGATCAAGCAGATGCTCAGACTATTGAAACGGAATCACAAATTTGTTTAGCTAAGAATATTTACTTTGAAGCTAGAAATCAAGGACTAGCTTCGAAGATGGCAGTTTCTTTAGTTGTCTTGAATCGAGTAAAGCATAAGCAATATCCCTCTACTATCTGTGAAGTAATTTATCAAGGACCGACTTACTCTTGGAAATCAGATTTTCCTGTGAGAAACAAATGTCAATTTAGTTGGTATTGTGATGGGAAATCTGATAAGCCTAAAGAAAGAGAGGCTTGGATTAGTGCTTTAGATACCGCTAGTTTAATACTTTATTCTCCAAAGAGCTTAATAGATTTTACAGAAGGAGCGACGCATTATCATGCAACGCATATTCTGCCTCATTGGGCCGCTCATTTAGTTAGAGTTGGAAGGATCGAGGATCATATCTTCTATCGTTGGGAATCGTAAATGAGGTGGGAGATGAAAGATTATCGTAAGTGGTCTTTTGACCCCGAAACTATGAGATGGCCTTTATGGGCAGTTCCTCGGGAGTTTCTCCCACATTATTGTTTTCAAGTACTATTAATTATACCTATCTGTCTTATTTTTGGAGGGGTAGACTTAACTTCTATTATTTTAATCATTTGGTTTGATTATTATTTTTATTACCGTTTAAAGGATTATTTTGGATTATCATGTCATTTTATACCATTTTCGTGTTTGATGTTGATGGGACTCTTACTCCTAGTCGCGACATCATAGACTCAGATTTTGAATCATATTTTGTAACTTGGGCGATTTCTCGTAATGTCCATTTAATAACGGGGAGTGATTACGCTAAAACTTTAGAACAGGTTGGCAAAGATGTAATGATTTCGGTTAGTGCAGTTCATAATTGTGCTGGAAATTCTATTTGGTCAAGAGGAGAAGAAAAAAGTCGTAATGAATGGACTATCTCCAAAGATGCCAAAGCGTGGTTAAATCGTAAATTAGAGGAAAGTAACTTCACTTTACGTACTGGAACCCATATCGAAGAAAGATGTGGGTTAGTTAATTTTAGTACTATAGGTCGAGGTGCTTCCAAAATAGAACGACAAATTTACGTTAAATTTGATAAACATTATAAGGAACGAGAACAGATAGCGAAAGAATTTAATGCTCAATTTCCAGAATTAGAAGCAGCTATAGGTGGAGAAACTGGAATTGACATTTATCAAAAAGGACGCAATAAAGCACAGATTCTTTCTTATTTAGGAGAAGTAGAAGAACTCATCTTCTTTGGAGATGCAATGGAAAAAGGTGGAAACGACTGGCCTTTAGCCGAAGCAATTCGAAATCGTAACAATTCGAAAGATAGAATTTACCAGGTGGATTCTTGGCGTGAGACTTATGACATTATGATAAGACGATATCATGAAGAACTTTGGCGTACAGTATAAAAGAAAACTTAATATGTTAGAAAGTAATCCTCAAATAGTGTTATTTACCGGATTTACTAGTTTTGGGTTTGGAAGAAATGCTGGACCTTATAAAATAGCTTCTGAATTACGAAACAATGGATTTAGCGTTCAGGTTATAGAATATTTTAATAAGTGGTCTACTCAGGAACTAAAAATAATTCTTCAAAAGTTTGTTACCCTCGATACTTTATGGATTGGAGTAAGTACTACTTTTCTTGGTCCTACATTAACTGGTATGTTTAAGTTAGACAGAGACCCCGATAGTTTGACTTCATATGAAAAAATATTTGATAGAAATGATTGGCCAGAAATAGCTGATTTTATTAAAACTATTAATAGTAAATGTAAAATAGTTATAGGAGGGACCAACAAAGATAACAATTATTTTCGGGATAATTCAGATCCTTATATAGATTGTGTTATATCTGGAGAGGGAGAAACAAGTGCTGTAGTACTTTCTTTGAAATTACAAAAGAATAAAAGTTTCCCAAAAACTTTATCTGAACCGTACAAAGATTATACAAAGAGTAGAATTAAGTATGAAGATAATGATATTATACATCCAGACGAACATCTACCTTTGGAAATAGCACGAGGATGTATATTTAAATGCGCATTTTGCGGTTTTGCCCTTAATGGAAAAAAATTATGGGAGTTTAATCGAGACCCTGAGTTAGTAAGAAAAGATATTGAAGAAATTTATCAAAGATTTGGAAGTACTGGATTCATGTTTTGTGATGATACCTATAATGATAGTTTAGACAAAGTAAAAAAATTTCATACTGAGTTTATAAAATTAAATCATAAGATAGAATTTAGTTCTTATGCAAGATTAGATCTTATAATATCAAAATGGGAAACTGTCAAACTATTATATGAAAGTGGATTACGGAGTGTATTTTTTGGGGTTGAATCTCTAAATCATGAATCTGCTAAATCAATTGGTAAAGGTATGGCGAGTGAGAAAATCAAAGATGGATTATATAGATTGAGAGAAGAATGTCCTGATTTAAATATAACTTTAGGAATGATAATTGGATTACCTTATGATACGGAAGAAACTTTACTAAAAAACCATGAGTGGTTTTTTGAAGATAATTGTCCAGTAGATCATGTGGAAAATCACGTTTTAGATATAAGAGCAGCTCCTTTTTTAAAAAATAGTAGTAAAATGAATAGTAATCCTGGTAAATATGGATATGCAGTAGATATGGATCGAAATGGTTATTGGGTTAGAGGTGATGGATTTACTTATGATAATGCTGTAGATATCCAGAAGTATTTTTGCGAAACTGTAAAAACAAAAAATTCTTTTTTCTATGCTGGAGGTTATTATTCAAATCGTTTACAAAATATTGGGTATAGTAAAAACGATCTTTGGTATTCACAACTTGCATCACCTAAAAGTAAACGAAATCGCTCTCTGGGGTTAGTAACTTCTGATGGTATTGCTCATAAAGAAAAAATTTTAATGAATAAATATAAACAACGTTTAATGGCTTTATAAAATTATAGTATAGTATAGCAATGTGATAAAATTTAGTTTGCTCTTTGGACTAATTTATGTTACTATAATTGAAAGCGTAATGAAATAACGTTACTCACGAAGTGAAAACTAGATGAAATTCGGTTGGCACAGATGGAATAACGTGGAAATGAAATTTCCCTACGGGGTAACGTCGCAATGAAATTGCTTTACGTAAGTGGGGCGTATTGCGCCTAAATTTAGATTAAAACCTATGAAATATGATACAATAATTATAGGAGCTGGGTCTGCTGGGTGTGTTTTAGCAGCTCGGTTATCAGAAAATCCTGATCGATCTGTTCTTCTGATTGAAGCCGGTTCCGATTATCCTAATTTTAATTCTATGCCTGATGATATTAGATTTGAGTATAATTCTGTTTCTGTGGAAGAAGCAGCATTAAATCATGGTTGGGGTTATCGAGCCAAAATTGCATCTAACTTTGATAACTTACTTCAAGGTAAATTAGTTGGAGGAACAGGTGCAATATATTGTGGAATCCATCTGTGGGGTTTACCTTATGACTTTGATAGATGGGAGCAATTAGGAAATACAGATTGGTCTTGGAAGAATGTAGAACCTTGGTTTAAAAAGATTGAAACAGATCTTAATTTTAGAGATTCTCATGGAATTAATGGCCCAATTGCTGTAAAAAGGTATGAACCATCTCAGTGGGGGTATCTATATAAAGCTTTTTATGATGTTTGTCGGGATAAAGGATTTAAAGATTGTCCTGATATGAATACACCTTACGCAAGTGGAGTTGGTCCTTACCCTTTAAATAACTTATACGGAGTTCGAATGAGTACTTTGCTTGGTTATTTAAATCCTATACGGTATAGAAAAAATCTTACTATTTTATCTGAAAACTTAGTTCATCGAATTCTTTTTAAAAAATCCAAAGCTGTTGGGGTAGAAGTTGATCATAAAAATAACGTACAGATAATTATGGGAGATGAAATAGTTGTTTCAGCAGGTGCAATTAGCTCACCAGCACTTTTACAACGGTCAGGGATAGGTGATTTATCTCACTTAAATTCTTTGGGTATTAAGATAAATCGTGATCTTCCAGGAGTTGGAGAGAATTTACGTGATCATCCATCGGTTCCACTTGTGTGGGAAACCTATGGTAAAGGTTCTCCTAATATTCATTATCATCCAGTTGGATTAAGATATACCTCATCTAATTCAAAACAACCTGATGATATGATTATTTACATTACTCATCGGAGAGATAGACCTGAATTAATAGTAGAACCAGCCGTTAGTTTTTCACAAAGTACAGGGATTGTTCGAATTGTTTCTCCCCATGTTGATGAACATCCTAAAATAGAACTTAATCTTTTTAGTCACCAAGAAGATTTACAAAGAATAAAAGACTCGATAATGTTTTGTAGAGAATTATTTCAATCTAAAGATTTACAATCTTATGTAGGAGAATTAACTGAACCGTCTTTACCAGTTTTTGATTCTGATGACAATTTAAATCAGTGGATATTTAATAACGCAATAGACGGACATCATGTATGTGGAACTTGTAAAATGGGGGCAGATTCTATGGCAGTTGTAAATCAACAAGGACTTGTGCATGGTGTAGATAATTTACGAATTGTAGATGCTTCTATTATGCCAGATATTCCTCAAGCCAATATTCACGCCACGGTTTTAATGATGGCAGAAAAAATTGCTCACTCGATGTAGAGTAAGTAAAAAGAGAACAAACTTGCATTGTTCTCTTTTTTTATATATAATAAGATATGAATAAAAATATGACAGAAAATTATAATGCAGAATCTATCCAAATCTTACGAGGTTTGGACGCGGTTCGTAAACGACCCGGAATGTACATTGGTGATACTGATGATGGTTCCGGGTTACATCATATGGTCTATGAAGTTGTGGATAATGCTATTGATGAAGCTTTAGCAGGAGTCTGTGATAAAGTAGAAGTAACTCTAAATAAGGATGGTTCAGTATCAATTACTGATAATGGTCGAGGTATACCTGTAGCTATCCATGAAGAGGAGGGAGTATCTGCTGCAGAAGTTATTATGACTCATCTGCATGCTGGTGGCAAGTTTGATCAGAGTTCTTATAAAGTCTCTGGTGGTTTGCATGGTGTTGGTGTTTCAGTAGTAAATGCATTATCTTCATGGTTAGAATTAACTATTTGGAGAGATAATGCTGAATGGAATATGCGCTTTGAAAAAGGCGTTCCAATAGCTCCGCTTTCTCGCGTAAAAGATATACTTAATTTTGAGACAGGAAGTAAAGTTACTTTCCAAGCATCTTCTGATATTTTTTCTAAAATTAAATTTGATTTTTCTAAGTTAGAATATCGTTTAAGAGAATTAGCTTTTTTAAATGCCGGAGTTACTCTTGTTCTCACTGATTCTAGATATGAGAAATCAAAATCAGTAACAATGCGTTATGATGGAGGTTTAGTAGCTTTCATTAATCATATTCAATCTCCTAAATCAGTTTCTTTGTTGGATGAACCAATTATGATTAATGGAGAATTAGATAATGTACAATTAGAACTTGCAATGTTATGGTCTAATAGTTATAAAGAGCATATGTTATGTTTTACAAATACTATTCCTCAGCACGATGGGGGAACTCATCTATCGGGGTTTAGAAGTGCTTTAACTAAAACTCTTAATAAATATGTGCCTAATGGTAAAAAAGATAAAATAACTTTAACTGGAGAAGATATGAGAGAAGGACTAGTTTGTGTTCTTTCTGTTATGGTTCCTGACCCTAAATTTTCTTCTCAAACTAAGGATAAGTTAGTTTCTTCCGAAGTTAGAGCAGCTGTTGAAGATTTAGTTATTAATAAGTTTACTGTTTGGTGCGAAGAAAATCCTGCAGAAATACATAAGATTATATCTAAAGCGATAGAAGCTGCTACTGCTAGGGAAGCTGCAAAAAAAGCTAGAGAAGCAACTAGACGTAAAGACCCTTTAGGGTTATCTATCTTACCTGGAAAGTTAGCAGATTGTCAAGTTTCTGATCCTGCTCAATCAGAACTTTTTATTGTTGAAGGAGATTCTGCAGGAGGTTCTGCAAAACAAGGAAGGAATCGAAAAACACAAGCCATTTTACCATTAAGAGGTAAGATTTTAAATGTAGAAAGAGCATCTTTTGATAAGATGTTAGCCTCCACTGAAATTAGTGCTTTAATTACTGCTTTAGGGGTTGGAATAGGTAGTGAGAATTTTAATATTGATAAATTACGTTACCATAAAATTATTATTATGACAGACGCAGATGTTGATGGAAGCCACATTAGAACTTTACTATTAACATTTTTCTTTCGTCAAATGCCAGAACTAGTTGAAAGAGGACATTTATATATAGCTCAACCTCCTTTATATCGGGTTAACCGAGGTAAATCGGAAACCTATATTAGAGATGATGATCATTTGGAATCTTATGTAAAAAGTGTTGGAGGTCGGCGTAAAGGGTTAAGTATTCAAAGATATAAAGGTTTAGGAGAGATGAATCCTGATCAACTTTGGGAAAGTACTTTAGATCCTAATAATAGAACTTTACTCAAAGTGGCTATTAAGAATAGAGATGAAGCTGAAAATATGTTTTCTATTTTGATGGGTGGTGTAGTAGAACCTAGACGACAATTTATTCAAGATAACGCCCTGAAGGTTGTTAATTTGGATGTATGAATTATCGGAGCCAACTTGTCTTATTAACAAAAAAATAGTTGCTATTTTTCTCAAAATTCGGTATCATACAATGACTACCGTATTTTTTTTCTCTTAAAAAGACTCTAAGAAATACTTATTTTAAAAATTAAAGGATAATGAGATGGCAACTGCATTTAAAAATAGTATAACTGGTATAATTGGTACTGAATCTCGTAGAGTTTATAAATGCCCAGCAGGTACTACAGCTACCGTTATAGGGCTTTCTATCGCTAATATTTCAGGGTCTGAAGCAACTGCTAATGTTATAGTTAAAGCTAATACGTCTTTTCAAGCACATGTAATAAAAGATGCCCCTATTCCAGTAGGAAGTTCACTAGTGGTGATCGGAGGGGATCAAAAAGTTGTCTTGGAAGCCGCAGACGAAATGAGAGTTAAAGGAGGAGGTTCTTCTTCTCTATCCGCAGTAGTTTCTATACTTGAGCAAACTTAATAATAGTGAATTTTAGGTTCACAAAAAGGACATATCGATGGCATATCAGAGGTACATAGGAAGAGAGTATACTGCAGGGGGTAATGTTACCCCTATTGCTAATGTTGCTGTTTCTTTAGGTCAGCCACAAAAACGTTGGAAAGAATTATATGTTGATGCTAATTCTCTTCATTTAGGAAATGTTTCTCTTAGCGTAGGTAAAACAGGCGAAGTTGAGTTTATGAAAACTAATAAACTTGGTCAACCTGTTACTAGTATTGATGTAGCAAATGTTCATGCCAGTATTGACGCTGGTGGTGTTTTAACTTTTTATAGTGCTAATACTACAGGTAATGTATCATTAGGACGTGGTTTAGCAGTAGGTTACGTAGGAGAAAAAGTTCCGGGTGCTAATTTAGACGTAAATGGTAACGCTTATATTAGTGGAGCAACTACAATTGGTGGAGCAACTACAATTGGTGGAGCTTTAGCAGTTAGTGTAACTCCGTCTTTTAATTATGGTGCTAATGTTACGGGTAATGTATCGGTAACCAGAAGTATTGCAGTTGGTTATACTGACGGTCGTGTACCTCAAGCTAATTTAGAGGTTAAAGGTAACACCTATATTACTGGAGCCACCACTATTGCGGGGGCATTAACACTAGGTACTGAATTAGCGGTAGCACAGGGTGGAACCGGTGCCTCGTCGCTAGCTGATGGTTATGTATTATTAGGTTCCGGTGCTGGTGCCATTACTGCTTTAAATGTTACAGCGAAAGGTTCTGTTTTAGCAGGTGATGGAAGTACTGATCCTGTCGCTTTAGCAGTTGGAGATGATGATCAAGTTTTAACCGCTGATTCTGGAGAAGCTTCTGGTTTAAAATGGGCAGCTTCCGGTGCTACTGTTGCCAATAGAAGTATTACTCAAGCCAAATTAGCTGAAAACTCAGTTGGTGGTTCTAAAGTTCGTGCTAATGTTTTGACAGGTGGACAAATTATTGGTTCTGTTGTTGGATTCCAGTCTAATGTAACTGGTAATGTTTCAGTTACTCGCAGTCTGGCAGTAGGTTATGTAGATGGTAGAGTACCTCAAGCTAATCTAGAAGTTAAGGGTAACGCTCACATTACAGGTGCTACTACTATTGCAGGAGCATTGACGCTTGGTACTGATTTGGCTGTTGCTCAAGGTGGAACTGGGGCTTCAACGTTAACAGATGGTGGAGTTCTTTTAGGTAGTGGTACAAGTGCTATTACCGCAATGGCTGTTTTAACAGACGGTCAAATGATAGTTGGTGACGGTAGTACCGATCCTGTAGCAGAATCAGGAGCTACATTAAGAACATCAATCGGTGTTGGTACTGGTGATAATGTTGAGTTTACAAATGTAACATCAACAGGTGTTATATTAGCGGCTGATGGCGCAGTTGCTACTCCTTCTATAACGAATACAGGAGATACTAATACAGGAATTTGGTATCCTGCTGCTGATACAATAGCTACTAGTGTTGGAGGACGCGAAGCTATACGTATTAGTGGATCGGCACGAGGGGGTCATATAGATTCCAATATTACTGTTAATAGTAATGTAGTTAATCACAAAGGTCTGGCAACAGCAAATTATACAGAGTATGCTAATAATATTACTAATGCTGGTTCGTCCTTTACAGTATCAACTGGAACTAATATGGCTCGTTATACTTTAAATGCAGCCACTTGTGAGATTACGTTGCCAGCAGGACAACCAATTCAACCTGGAACTGCGAAAACTATAATTTTATATCTTAAACAAGATGCTACTGGAGGAAGAACGGTAAATTTTAATGCCCCTGGTGGGGAAGCGTTAGAATGGAATAATAGCGCTAGTGAACCAGAAGTCGTTTCTGGTGCCAATAAGGTATCTATTTATACCTTTATGAAATTTCACGGCGATACCAATTGGTATTGCTCGCAATCTTTTATTGAGAACTAAAAATGTGAGGAAAATGAAATATGTCGGATTTAACAATTCGTTATGATAACGTATACTTATATGGGGAAAGGAAACAAAAAGCTTCTGCAGAGTGGAGGTTATGGCTTGATACTCGGGAAGTAGCTTATAGCTTGTTAGATTATGAACCTGGAGAAGCTTCAGAGTCAGCTGTAGAACCTCTTAAAACTTGGACTTTTAAAAATAATGATGCGCAAGTTGATTTTGAGGGACTTCCTATTTTAACTTATGAGGATATTGTATGGGAATCTCCTGATGGTGAAGAGAGATACGGTAAACTATTTTATGCAATTACTACAGATGATTTACCTTCCGACTTTGTAGATAAAGTCGATAAGGTATCTTAGGAGAAATTACATGCTTGGGACAACAGCACTCTTTATTAATCCAATTTTACCAGAAATTACTTCAACTCATACTAGTAGTGGAACTCTTGCATTACCTTATGGGTATCGCAGATTAGATATTACTGCGGTAGGAGGTAGTGGTACCGCTGGAAACCCTGGAACTTCGGGTACTGGTGGTGGTTCAGGTAATGCTGGCACCGATGGGGCTGCAGGTAATGCTGGAGGCGGTGGAAGTGGCGGCACTGGTGGTGGTGCAGGTACTAGCGGCCCGGGTGCTGCTGGTAATTCCACATCTTCTGGTAATACTGCAGGAGCTCTAGGTGGAGGAAACGCTGGAGCTGCTGGAGCTGCGGCTTCTGGAACTGCTGGTCCTCGAAAAGCTGGTGGAGCTGGGGGCTATGGATATGCAGGTAATGCTGGTGGAAGTGGCGGCGCTGGATCATCTGGAAATACTGGTACAAGCGGAAGTGCTGGTAATCCAGGAGGTGCTGGAAGTGCAGGGAATCTATCCCGTGTTTCAGGAGCCGCGATTGATAACGTCACCAGCCCCGGAGGAAACGCTGGAAACGCTGGAACTGCGGGAGCTGCTGGAACCGGTGGAGCTGGAGGAAACGCTGGAAACGCTGGAAACCCTGGAACTGACGGCTCCGGTGGGGGTGGCGGTGGAGGCGGTGGAGGCTCTGGAGGATACACTCCAGGCAATCCTACTATGAAGGGAGGAACTAATCCCACAACAAATTATAATGCAGGAGCTGGAACTAGTGGGGGTTCAGGAAAAGGACCCAGTGGAGGATCTGGTGGTGGTGCTGGAAGTGGTGGAACTGGGCCTACTGGATCTGGTAATGCTGGGAGTGCAGGAAATACCGGAGCTTCCGGAAGCTCTGGGAGTGCAGGAACTGGAGCTAATCCAGGAGCTGCTGGTAATCCAGGAGGTGCTGGTGGTTCTGGTGGTTCTGGAGGTGCCTCGACTCCAACTAATGTAGTTGCAAATGCTACTGCAATTGGTGGTTCTCCCTCAGGCGTAATTAGTAAAACTAATTATAGTGTTACTGTCGGAACAGGGGCTGCTGACGGGCAAGTGGTCATTAAGTATTCAAATTATTAAGTAGAGAAGGTAACCATGAAATGATGATTTTTAATAAAATAAATAAATCGAAAATAAAATTTTTCTAAGGATGCAGAAATTAAAAGTTTGAATAAAAAGAACATGGCAAAGTTGGACATGACTCGAAAACGTCGTTCATCTCATTCTAGCTTGTATCGTAATAAAATGTGGGAAAGAAAATAAAATGTATAAATTTACATATCAGGTTTTAGATTTTAATACAGAAGAGGATAGATTTGTAGTTCTTGTAAAAACAACAGATTCTAAAGTTGCACAGCAAGAAGAAATTATACATATTGGTTATACAGAAGACTATATAACAGAAATAGCCTTGAAAGATCTTGTACATAGGGAGATGCAACATCAACTTTGGCCTAAATGGAGAAAACAAAATATGCCGACTCAAGCACCTCCTGCAGGG
>Ga0080013_1003736_pt1 | contig 15629 bp, 33 predicted proteins | sample ETNvirenome_6_85_FD_69236 | JGI IMG/M metagenome (GOLD analysis project Ga0080013, IMG submission 69236) | Marine viral communities from the Pacific Ocean - ETNP_6_85 (SPADES assembly) (version 2) | ecosystem: Environmental > Aquatic > Marine > Oceanic | place: Pacific Ocean | collected 2013-06-19
TTCTAATTGATTTATTTCCTTAAAAGTTTTAAACACTTCTTTTGTATCGTCGTCTAATTCTTTTATATCTTGTACTGAACCACCGTCTGCTAGGATTTTGTCCCACGTTTCTTTTGTGTTGATTTTGGCTTTTTCCAAAACTTTAACCAACGTAGGATTTTTCCTAATGAACGTTCCTTTAGCTGACTGTTCCGTAAAAACATTAGCTGCCCAGGGTTCAATGCCGGGACTAACATTTCCAGAAAGTTTAGAGTTACTAACAGTGGGAGCAATAGCGCGTAAATGGGTATTACGAAAACCAGTACCGACACACCAAAGAGGTTCTCCATAAACATCCGCAAGAGCCATACTAGCTCGTTCAGACTCGATTTTGATTTGACTAAAAATTCTTCTAGTTTCATATTGTGCTAATAAACCCTCAAATGGTAAACCTTTTTCTTGTAAGTATGTGTGCCATCCGAGTACACCAAGACCTAATGCTCTACCTTTTTCAGCAGATCTTACAGAGTTTTCAAACCCTTTTCTATATTTAGCTCTTTGTATAAACTCTTCAAGTACTCCATCAAGAAACCATATTGAGTCATAAATGATATTTGTATTTTTCCACTCGTCGTACTTAGCTAGGTTTAAGCTAGACAGACAACAAACGAATGAATGATTTTCATCTGTGTGTAATGTTATTTCACTACAGATGTTTGTCATATGTACTTTTAAAGCGTTGTCTTTGTAAGCTTTTGGATTTTGTTTGTTAGTGTTACCTTTAAAAAGTATATAAGGTTCTCCAGTCGCTTTACGTTTTTGTAATAGCTTTCCCCACTTCTTTCTAGCTTCTGTATCGCCTCCTTCAAGTCTTCGCATGAATTTATCGCCGACGACAGCGCATTGATGTAGGTTAAGCGATTGTCTGTTAACGTCTCCTTTAGGTTCTCTAATCTCGAGCCACTCCTCAAAATCGGGGTGGTCAATGTTAATGTTAACTGATGCAGCTCCTCGTCTGACAGATCCTTGATTAGTGGCAAGTATTGTGCTATCGTATATTTTACAAAAAGGCACAACTCCGTCGCTTGTTCCATTTCCTGTTATTTTAGCTCCGGCGGGTCTAATTTGATTTATACCGATACCAACTCCACCGCCGTGCTTAGCGAGTAGCATCATCTCTAAATTTTTCTGTCCTATGTCAATGATACTATCAGCCACATCAATACCGAAACAGCTAATAGGCAAACCGCGATCAGTGCCTGTGTTAGATAGTACCGGACTAGCAAGACATAACCACCCTTTCCATATGTATTCAAAAAAGACATCAGCCATTTCAGGTTTAAATAACCTTTTGGCAACTGTTTTTGAAACTCGTTGATAAGCTTCTTTAGGTGTTTCACCATTATATAAATAACCTCCACCTATAGTTTTTTTATAAACTTCATTGTCACCCCATTCAGGATAATCAACTCCCTTTTTCCATTGATTGTTCCACATCTTTTAATCTTTTTTCTCTGTCTTTTAATTCTTCTACTATTTTATCCCACTCTTCTTTACCTAAATGTAGTTGAAGCGCGGTTAAAGTACCTTGTGACATACTAACACAAGAGTGTACTTCTTGTACTAAATTTCTAACTAAACCAGTTAGACCTTCTACTCTTTTTTTTAATTCTATTATTTTTGATTCTTTCATTTTAAAAAGTGATTTATCCAAGCAGCTAAACCATTTAAGTTTAAAGCTACTAGGTTCCATTGTTTACGTGATGACACTTGCACTATAACACATATAAAACCAATTATAAATAATATAGGCTCAAGCGTCCATTGTCCAGCCATTAAAAAAGCCGCGCCCATATATCCTATACGTGACGCGAACTTTTGATAACTAGTTAGTTTGTTTGTATATTTAAAAAAATTTATCATATACAATATACTATTAAAAACATACCTGCGGGTATTATTGTAAATATAAAATCTAATAATTCAGGATTACCTTTTTTCATTAACCAATCCCATATTATTTCTTTTGCTGCGGCTACAACAACTGTAATCCACAAACCGTTTACACCGAATATTAATATGGAAATAAAACTAATTATTGTTCCATAAAAAAAGTGTAATAATTTATCTGTTGGTATATTACCAAATGTCTTCAAAGTCTTCATTTTCATTTGCTTTACTATAATCTGTTGGTCTAATTGCGAAAAAGTCAGTATGAGTATGTCCACCAGTAAGATGATAAAACCAATCAAGATTAGCTGCAGAATCAGTATCGTAGCTAAAAAAACGTCTTTTATCAGTGTAACCAAGTTCGACAAGTTTTTCATTTGTTCTTTTTCTAATAAATTGTTTTAAATCGTTTGATTTTAGGTTTTCAATATCACCCATTTCAAACATTTTGTCTATATATTTTTCTTCTAATTCTACCATGATCTTAGCTGCCTTATATATATCTTCTTTGCATTGTTCTTTTAGATCAGGTATTTCCTCGCACATGTGTCTAAATAATTGACAACCCATGCGGCTATGTAATGATTCGTCTCTTACAGACCATTTCATTTGTTGTCCTATTCCTTTGAGAAGATTTCTAAGCTGAAAAGAATATAAAACAGCAAAAGCTGAATACAAACTAACACCCTCTGCAAAGGCTGAAAACACGGCCAAACTTCTACCAATGCCAACAGGATCACTGCCGTCATAACTAACCAAGTTATCAAACCTTTCCGATGTCGCCGGTTCGTGAAGAAACGCTTCAAAGTCTTCAAGTCCAAGTGTTTCATTTAAATAACTGTATGCAACAGCGTGTATTGTTTCTTGTGAGCCGAACATCATAGCCATCTGTTGCACTTCATGTTTTGGAAACCATGATACGACTTTTTGAGTCCAGTAGTCAGATACAGCACATTCAGTTTGAGCAAAACCTAATAGTATATTACCAACTAAGTTTTTTTCAGCATCAGTAAGCTTTTCATTCCAGTCTTTTACATCACCTGACATAGGTATTTCTGTATGCAACCAAAATGCTTGAGCTTGCTTTAACCAACCTTCAGTGTAATATATAGGGTATTCAAACGGTTTGTAAGGTATTCTTTCTTTAAATAGACTCATTGTTATAAGGTATTTCTAGTGCTATATCCACAAATGGGATATAAAACACATAAGTTAATTGGTTTTGTTCTTCATAAGCTCTTGTTCCGAATAGTATACCCGGATAAAAACCTATTGACAAAGACCAGTTCCATTTTTCTTTATCCATAAACTTTTATATTATATTGATCTTGATATTTCACAAGTTCTTTATATTTTATTTTTCCTCTTTGTTGCCAAGACCATTTAACCCATTTGTCAATTTGGCGCTCAGCATATTTTTTCCTAGCTATTATTTTTGCAAGCTTAGGATTAATCTTACTGTTTCGTCGCATTCTTTTTGATTTTGTGGTTTATATAATCTTGGATACAATTTATTATCAACTAAATATTTTTTAAATAATTTCCAGCGCAATGGAAAAGACTCATTAGCTCTACCTTTACATTCAATTATAAAGTCTTTACCAATAAAATCTGGAGTATATTTAATTGGTAGTATTTTTTTACCACCACGTTGTTTAAACTCTCCTTTACCATTAGCTGTTCTTGCGTAGCAAGGATTTATAAAATCAAACCCAGAAACTATTTCATAAGTTTGACCTTCATATTTAGCTTTTATTTTAGCTTTCTTTAAAGCCATGTACATATAACGCTCAAGACCAGAAGCAAATTTGATACCGTCATACGTTACCTTCTTTGCTTGTACTGGTCCACGTTTTCTTTTATAATTCTTCTTCTTCATAATGTAAGCCGTCGTTTCCGTTTTGCCCTATCACATTCATTCTATTTAACATTGCTTCTTCAACCTCGTCACGTAAGCAAACTCTTGCAGCTTGTATATATAATAATGCATCCATTATTTCTTCTTGTACATCAACTAAAAATCTGTCAAGATCTTTAACTTCGTTTTTAATTTCACCCATCATTGTTGCACCGTACTTTTTTTGACCAATTAGACTACGTTGGTCTATCTTTTCAATAACTCTTTGTACGATTTCATCGTTAGTCTTTACTGTATAATTATTCATCTTTTACAAATGTTCCGTTAATCATTTTACCTGTTCTTTTACTTATAACTGTATAAGCACTGTCTACGCAGTTTTCTATAGTAACTCCTTGTAAATGAGCTAAATTAGTTAATACAACAACCATATCGCCAATGGCATCAATAACTTCAGGTTTATCATCTTTTAACAATGCTTTGGCTAATTCACCAGCTTCTTCTTGAAGTTTAACATATTGAGTGTGTGAATTACCTTTATCATATAAGCCTCTAGATCTAGCCCAGTCTCTTATTAATTCAAATCTATCACTATTTGTTATTGGTGGTTTTTGATCTACTTGATCTTCACTCCATAATTCAGGAGTTTTAAACCATTCAGCGAAAGCTTTATTGTAAACATAAGATCTATTATTGTTATACATAGAGGTTTTAACGTTTTTCATTATCCAACGTATAGAATCTAAATTAAGTACAAAATCACCGTGCTCTGACTTCCATTCAAATCCTATATTATCCATTAAATTACCTTTTAATTTTGTAACTGGATAAGGAAACGTAGTAGTTTGTTCTGTTACGTTTATTTTCATTTTATTAAATAAATTTTTATATAATTTTCTATCAATCTTGTAGCCATAAGACTTTTGAAGTTCTATCTCTTTCTCTGATATATAATCTATATCATCGGACTGATCAAGAACTTCATATTCGTCTGGGCTATAACCCTGTGTTATTGTAACTCTCCTATTAAGATTACATGTAACACCAATCTTTTTACCTGGTATGTGATAAATATAATACATGTTTATAATTTATTGTTATACAAGTGTAAATTGTGTGCATAATGGTAATATTCACCAACTTCAATATTTAATCTATCTGCAACTAATTTTTGCAACATACTAAAACAGTATTGATCGTTGCAGAAGCCGTACCAGAGGTCATTAGAACGCATCAGGGCAGCCATATTTAGTCTATTATTTACAATTGTAAACTGAACCGCGTAAGTACAAGGTGTATCTTTAGCATACGTCTTGTGTTCTTTACAGTCATATATGCTAATAGCTGCGTGTCTAGTATCTTTGCAATTTTTTAACTTAGCAACTACGTAATCTAATTGATCATTACGTTGCCATTGCCAACCATAATTAGATCTAACATTATTATGACTGTCTGCCATCTTTTCCCATATCGGTGGTATCTTACCATATATCTTACCTAATTCATAAATATTAGGATCACCAGATAAATACCATTTCCATTCAGCATGAGCATAATCAGGTTTCCAATTACGTTCTTTATTAAATATATAATTTTCTAGTGGTTTTTCTAACGTAAACCCAACGTTAAATAAAGCTTTAGTATCACCAAAAGGTATACCGTCTGTAATTATTTTATCGAGAAAATAATTATAAGCTTCGTCTGCATTTTTAAATTTTCTGCGCATATTTTTTATAATAATATTTATAGAACTCGTACATCTGTATCCATATTGATACTGGACCATAGACTAGCGGAGATCTATTTGTTTTGTTATTTATCTTAATATCAATGTACCAAGCTCCTTCTCCATTCGCAAATGGGGATATATATATTCCATTGTTTATACACCATCTGTACGCTTCCATCTCCAGCATAGTAGGCATATATTGTCCCATTACATCTTTCTTTTTTCGTGGCATCTATTCCCAAGGCATTGGTTCTTCTTTTATTTGGTCAACAACGTGTGGTATGAAACAACCAGAGTTAGGTTCCCATTTAAAATGACATTCAGCACCGTTTTCTCCGAGATTTTGAAATTTAACTTTAAGGACTTTTGCTTTAACTGTTTTCGCATCATAATCCCTGTGTACGAGAATGCCATGATAAGACGCGTCATACCATTCGCCGCCGCCTTTGATATTATACATATTCGGTTCTTCGATTTGTCCATCTTTATCTTTATACATTTTAGTTGGATGCGCTACAATAAATACAAGCACATCAAACTTTTTAGCAAAGTTTTCTATTTTAGTTAGATATTCCATAGTATATGTATTAACATCTAACGAGCTAGCGTTTTTATCTCTAACTTTATTAAAAGGATCAATAACTAAGCATTTAATACCTTTACGTTTAACAAGCTCAGCACCTTTACGCAACACAGATTCAAGACTATATTTTTCCATATCAATAAAAAAGAAGTTGTCATTAACGTGTTGAGCAACTTGATTCCATTTGTCTGTGTCTATATCATCTACATTAGGCATGTTACCCCATACTTTACGCATCAACTTATGAGCGTGTAAATAATTTGGAGTATTTTCTGGTGATGCAAACCCTGTTTTCCAACCGTAGTTTTGATTATAACCTACGCACATCTGGTCAACAAAATCAGACTTACCAGAAGAAGGTATACCAGTAACAGTGATAAACTGTCCGGTATAAGTTGAAAAAATTTGATCAAAGTTTGGTAAACCAATTTGATAACCCGGTTTGAATCCGTTTTTAACAAAGTCTTTGACTTCACCTTCGATGTCTTTAAATGTTGTGACATTTTCCAGAGGATACGCTTTTGCTTTATCGATTGTTTGCTTAAGTTTATCTTTGCCATACTTCATTAAGTATTCATTAGCATCTTTACAGTCTTCAAAATCTACTAGAAAACATGTTTCAGCACCTAGTCTACGCACAAACTCTGTGCGCAAAGCTATACCTGGAGCATCAGTGTCTAATGCTAATATTATTTGTTTTTTATCTTCAAAATAATCTATACAATTATCTAGATAATCTAAGTTGTTGTGTGTTATCGTTGCACCGTTAGGTACAGATACACAATTTTTAATACCTGCTTCGTGTAAAGCAAGTACATCCATTTCACCCTCGGTTATAACACAACTATCATAACCTACGATGCTGTTAATATTATAAAATACTTTTTCAGCACCTTTGTATAGTTTAAAATTTTTACGGCCATCTCTATATTTTACATTAATAAGTTGATCGCCGATATAATAATTAAACTTTATGGTGTTCTCGGTCTTACCGGTTTGCGGCATATACTCAGGACCCTCACTGATATGTAAATCAATAAGAGTCCTAGTAGATATACCTCTAGTTTCAAACCACTCCGCTACTTTAGTACGAGGAATATTAAACTCCTCTTTTGGTGGATCAACTGGTCTGATATACTCTTTATCAGTTGCTCCTTTACGTTGATACGTATGTAGTTGAAAAGTGGTGTCACAGTTGTGGCAAGTTCCAAGACCACGTTCCCAGTCGTATGAAGCACATTTCTTCTTACGGTTTTCGGGTTTTCTATCTTCAGAACAAAGAGGACATATGCCCTGTTTCTTCTGCTCTAGATTATATTGATTGAACTGGTCAATAACAAATCCATTGATCTCGTATTGTTCTACTTGCATTTAATTTAATTTAAAATGGTAAATCGTCCTTTGCTTCAACTGCTGCTGCTTTTAAAGCTGGAGCTGGTGCTCCTTGCTTTACTGCTTCAGGGAAAGTACCGTTGCTCCAAACAACTCTAACATTACCAAGATATTTCTTAGCAACCTTAGCATCTCTTTCCTCTTTTGACTGATCAACTATGATTGGTCCGAAGTTACCAAACTGGTCGACTTCATCATTAATCGTAATTGATATTGGTAGATATTTACCTTTTTTACCTTCGATAATTTTATCTTTAGGTATTTCCGATAAATTAATACTACCTTTAATAATTCCTGCCATATTATGCGTATTGATTAATTTGGTTAAACATTCTAGCTAATTGCTCTTTAGTAGCATTAGTAGTTCTTCTTAAATTGTCTACAGCTTTAACATGGTTTTGATTCTTGTAAAAGTTGTTTACAGAAGTTTCTAATCCAGTTACGCTGCATACTTTCATTTGGTTTTTTCTAGTTCTTGCCATGGTTATAAGGTTTTATTAATAAAATATTGCTTTGGGTCAAAGTCTTTATTCTTATAAAATAATCTATAAGCATCCACTGCTCGTTGGACCTTGTCTTGACCTTTAGCATAAAATTCTGGTGAGCAGTCAAATATTCCGAGCTGTCCTGTGTTTTTATCTATTACAATAAAAACCATTTCATAACCGAACAACTCACTGTAAATATAAGCTTGAGAGTCGTAGTTGTACTTAGAAGCAGACCATTTAAATTTTTGAATATCAGCTGTCGTTTTTAAATCAATGACTAGCTTTTCATTATGATTTATAATATCTGCTTTACCTTTCCACATTTCACCCTCAATCTCTTTAATACCTGGAGTTTCATATTCTGTATTACTATCACGTATCATTGCTTGACATACTTTATTATCTAACATAATATCAGATAATTTTTCTATAGCATCAACTTCATGTTGTAATAAGCATAATTCACCACCAGACATCTCTTTGTAAGCTTTAGTATTCCTAGTTGACGAAGGTATAACCTTGTACTTTTTCAGTTTATCTGGTTCTAGTATAGCGGTATGAAAGTATCCGCCAACTAAGAAAGCAGGCCTAGGCTCGCTAGGCTTTCCTAAAGCTAAAGGATTTGTAAGTAAAGCCGAGATGTCAGAATTACTTAGATACTTTTTACCAAAGTCTCCGTAATAATGTGCATCGTCGCGTAGCTTTTCAATTACATTTTCTTTATTCATTAGAGAGTTTTAAGCTCAGCTTCTTGAGCTGATGTTAATTGATACTTCTTTTTGATAGCTTCTATTTTACCACCTGATTTAATATAGCTTTTAGCTTTACTAATATCAGTAAGTTTATCTTTACCGTGGTTATTAGTTGCGTCACTGTCTTGAGTATCATCAATTAGGAATAAATTTCCTAGTGCATACTTCTTTGCGTAACTCGATGCTGAACCGAACTGTTGAGGTGCTTGCATACCTTTTTGATTAAGATCAACTCCAACTACTGATGTAGCTGTAATTGTACCTTCACCATCAGTTACTGTAGCAGTTGATTGTATAACAGGCATTGGCTCTGTTGCAATTAACTCCTCATTAACTGTTACGGTAACTCCTAACTCTAACAGAAAGGGTTTTGTAGCTTCGAGAATGTCTTCGGCTGACCTGAAGTAATACTTACCGAATGAATTAAATCTACTTTTTTTCGATTTAAATTTTGTTTGAATTTTTGATAATTTTTCGTATATGGTCATAGTATAATAATTACATATTTAATTGTTAATTTACATATTTAACTTACAGATAATCAAGCACTTGCGAGTGATCTACGTTATCAATTAAAGTTTGTACGGCTTGCTTTTTTAGCTCAGATATTCTTACATAACTAGCCGATCCTTCAATGTTTAATTTCTCCGCAATTTGCTTTGCTGTATGCTTATCGCAATCAAGACCATAAGATAATCTTAAAACTTCATATTCATTTTGTTTTAAATACTTTTGCATTAAACTTTTTAAATACAAGTTTATTAAATGAATATTATATGGTTCTGATTTATCAGGTATTTGGTTAAATATATCTTCGTCGTTTACTTTAGCGTCAATAGATAAAAATATAGAATTAAAAAACATTTCAACTGCTTTTTTATCTTTGCTTTTACGCATGTGGTTTAGTTGATGCTCTGGTATTCTTATATTACCTCGAGCCATATCTACACGTCTACGTATTCCGCCTTTTATTCTTTTACTAAAAAATGATTTTAAAGTTTTTTCTACGTCATCAGATTTATCCACTGTTTCCCAGTCTAATCTGTCTACTGCTTTTGTTAGTGCTTCACTACCAGCTTGTATTATATCCATAATAGTCATAACTCCTGAAGCTTGATCACTAGTTGAAAATTTTCTACCTAGTGTTTCTACTAATGGTAAAAACTTTACTATTAGTTCTTTTCTAGTATAATCTTTATAAGGTTTATCTTCTGGCATACTTGCCTTTAAATCCTCTTTATATCGAATGTAGTTTGCTACACTATATTTTTTCATTTCTTCTTCTTTTTGCCTTTTTAAATTGTTTTACTTTAGAAGCAATACTCATAAAGTTTGTCTCCATTAAATGTTTATATAATTTCCTTCTCATATAATTTATCTCTTGTTATTAATTCTTCTGTAGCTCCTGCTACTAAATATTTTTCACCTTCATAATAATTCCAATAAGCTGTAATGCTACAACCTGGAACTTTGTACTCATCAGGCATACACTGTGGTGGTTCGTTAAAATCACCGTCAGGCATACCAAATGGACATAAGTCTAATGGCTCTTTACATTTAGTAATAGTTAAATGTTCTTTACCATATCTTTTTGTGTACTCATTGCTTAATGCTATCATATGATTGTAAAGCCAATAATATTGCTTAATATTTTGCCTGCACCATATTGTTGATGGATGGTTGTAATGAGCTTTCTTATAAGGAATATAATCAGACTCATAACCTATTTCATCAGCCCAGTGATGATGCGCAGTACAAAGCATTTGAGCTGATTCTAAGATCATTTTAACTACATGCTTATTGTATTGTATCTGTGCAGCTTTAACTGGGTCAGAATGTAAATAAAATATATTCATTTATATCTTTTGTGGTTTAATCTATTATAATGTTTGTCTAATAAGAGGTTTGCTACCTCTTCTGATATTAAGTTGTCGTTGTATAATTGCCATATTAGTTTACTCATAGTTTCTTAGTGCTTTAAATAATGGATGTCTGTAGCTACCAGCATTGGTTCTTTGGAAATAGGTAAAGGTAGCACGCTGACCAATATAGTCGTGAACGTTGTCGAGCATATTGCTAAGATCTTTGTAAGTAAATCCTTTGCCCGGTGGACAACCGAACTCATTACCTTCATCATCTTGCATTATGAACTTACCGAGCGTGCCTGTCCTTTTGCCTTTACCTGTTTCATAACCTATGATTGTTGCTTCAGTATCGCTGAAGTCTTTGAATTTCATTAAGTCGTAAGATCTACCGTGTTTATATTTACCATTAAGTCTAATGATAGAGCCTTCGTAACCATCTTCTAAGAACTCTTCATGTAAAGTTCTAGCATAACTATATGAATCAGCTAGTAGTGTTGGTACGTGTTTAATATATTCATCATAAACATCTGAACAAACTAGATTAGCCATACGTACTTGATAGTTGTCATAACTATCATCAATATAATCATACACGTGGAACTGTACTAATTTTTGAGCATCTAGTCTATCATCTGCGGTAGGTTTTTGCTTACGGACTAGTGATATAATTTTTTCAAAATCATTTTTTAATTCATGATTGTATAATTCACCGTCAAGAACAGTGTTTGGGCTCTGTTTAAAGAACGGTATCAATGCTAGCTCTATATGAGCTACATTCATAAATTTATTACCAGCACGTGAATACGCGCCATCTTTAGTAAATAGACAGCGGACACCGTCTAGTTTAGGTTGTATATACACAGGTAATGACCAGTTTATTCTTGACTCGTCATACTTGTGTGCAAGCATAGGTTTTATCATAGGTTTTTTAATTTTAATTCTATTGTTTTAATTTTCTTTTTTAACAATTCACACTCTTCGTATTTTTCTTCTGCTAAGTATTTACTCATTAATGTCATACATCTAGCAAGTTCAGCTAGTAAATCCTCTTCTTCATCAGGTTGCATATCTATTAATAAACCTTCATGTAGTTGGTCAAGTATAATTTTAGCTACACGTTGTGCTAATTGTTCGATTTGTTCATCAGTCATATTATCCAAATATTTTTGTAATTTGTTTGTAATGTAATTCCTTTTTTAGACATGTAATAATATAATTATATTCATAATAAATATGAAATATTTATCTATGTTAATCTTCATGGGTTAGTATATCTATAATTTTCTGAGCGTTAGCTCTAACTGTATTATATTTAGCTATATCTTCAGTACTATAAAGTGGTCCATTTCTAGTTTCACCATTAGCGAAATCAGTATATTCCATATCTTCCATGTATTTAGATATAATCTTTTCAGGTTTTAATACAAATACTATTTTATTAGAATACATATTCCAACAACTTACATGTATTTTATCTTTATCACCACTCCATATAATATATCTATACTCGTGATCTACATTTTCTGCATCAGGAAATAAGTAACAACTATCATAATACATATCATGTACTAATTTAGATGCTAATCTACTACCATCTTTACATCCATTATTACCTGCTAATAACCAGTTAGCAATTTGTACACCTTGCCATTCAGGATAACCGTCATGGTGCATGTACATATTAACACAACTATACTTATTAACAAGATCTGGGTGTATAGCAAAACCTTCTGGGTATTTACTACTGTATTTGCGGTCTACGACCATTATTAAGTTTCTTGTACTCATATTTAATCTAATAATACCATATAAGCTTTTGGGTTTACAGTTCTAAACCAAGATAAAGCTTTCTGATGTGTTGTTATTAATTCATCGTCCCAACCCCTATGATCACCAACATAATTAATTCCCATAATTAAGTCGTACATAGATGTCTCTGCAGCGTCTAAGTCATAAGACTCACCACTGAACGGATTTGTTATTGTATCACCTTCGTCGTAGATTGTACCGTTAAACCAATCAGGTAATGTTGAGTTTATTTTATTCATCGTGTTCTTTTATTGTATATTCTCCTGTATCTAGTAATTCATCTTTAGCTTCTGACATTTTGTCATCATAGTAATCTCTGTACCAAGATTGTAACTCATAATTAAAATCATATTCTATATCGTCCCATATATTAGGGTCACACCACACGTCGCCGCCATCAGTTAGAGTATCAATGATTTGTTCTGACCAACCACCGTTATCGAGATAGTAATATACATCATTTTCAAAATTTATATCTCTATGATCATGAGAATGTGTTATGATATATACTTCGTAGCAATCTGCTGTTGATTGATAATAACATACTAAGTCTTCATGACCTTCAGCCCATGAGCTATCATTGTTTAATTTACTACCGTGTTCTAATTGTATTAGCTCAAGTATAACTGGTCCATCTGGTTCTTCTTGTAGACCATACTCGTTTTCTAAGTATTCGATGAGTATTTCATCTGTTAGTAATTCTGCCATATTTATTTATTTAAGTAATTTTTCTTTGCATAATTGTGTAAGAAGTTTAATCTAGCCAAACCTGACCAGATCTTAGCTCTTGACCACATATCATATTCTTTAGTAACTAGCTCAATACCATCAAGAAACACCCATCTTACTTTACGTTTGTACTTAGGGTTTAGTTGCCATATTCTATCGCTACTGTCACATCTACGTACATAACCTGATTTGTAAGTTGCTAACATTTGTCCTGTTGGTAATTTAAATTGACGTGTACCGTTTTTCCATTGTCTTTTCGTGGTAACTTCTACGATACCGTCTTCGTGAAGCATAGCTTGTGCGTATGCATTTTCTAGTTGTAATTGTTGTTTTTTCCAATTTGTTGCCATAATTTAGTCATTAAATAATTTATCACCATATCTCCAGTCAATAGAATTCCATCTTCTATCATCTATATCTGAATACAATACTAAGTCTTTAACAGTTCCAACAGTTAATTCAGAGTAATTATGAAATCTATGTAACTCTGCAATTACTTGTCTTGCGCCTTCTCTGTATTTAATAGAGTTGTATTTAAGTTTGACTTTAAGATTTGGTTTTAGTCTTTCGTATAATGTTTTCATATTATTATTATCCAAAGTTATTATTATTTTGTTTGTAAACATGACATTTTGTCATATATAGTTGCGGGAGTAGGATTCGAACCTACGACCTCAAGGTTATGAGCCTTGCGAGCTGGCCACTGCTCTATCCCGCTAATATCTTACCGCCATACACAATACACTTCCGTACGCTCGCTTATACTCGTCAGTAGTCGGCACCACATGTGTATGTAGCGGTTTGACGTAACCTATTGATACCTAATCGGTTAGCTATTCAGTTATGTGTAAGTTAGTGTGACTTTCATCTCCTATTTCTTACCTAATTAAGCTACTCGTCTAACTATCTATCAATGATTACAAGTGCCATTCTTTTAATAATTTAATGGCTGATGCTTTTATATCTCTGAACATAGTATCGTCAAGTGGATCAGTGTAGTTAATTATTCTGTCCAATGCTCTTTCTAGTTCAGTACAAAGATATGCTGATTCTCTATCAACTATTTCTTCTTTGATTTGCTCGTATGCTTTCTTGCTATCCATATTATTTTATTACTCGTTTAAATTTTGTTATCATCCACTCTATGTTACCTATTGAGTGTCCCATGTCAGTTAAGTATGATTCTATTTCTTCTGAATCATCTAACCACACATCATATCTATACACTCTACCATCTTCGAAGTCGAGCACATATACATATTTTCTACCTTTCTTTTCCATATATTATTCTTTCTAAGTCGTCTCGTTTATAATTTCTTTTAGTTGGGTAATTTAAATACCTTGTCTCTATGTCTCTAGCTTTTAATATATCTTCATTCCATAGTCGTTGGTCTATTTTATAATATGTATAGAATACACCTGTGAAAAAGCAAATACCTGCTATCAATGTAAGATATAATAATCTTTCTAGTATGTTTATTTTCTTCTCCATGCTTTATGTACAGATGCGGAAACCTCTTGCGATACTATTTGTATAGTGTTACCAGTTTTATGGGTGATAATAGGTACGTATGAGTAAGTTTTAGTAGTACTACAACTAACACAATTTTTATAACCTAATTCTAATCTTACTGGGTGCACAGTATTTCCACATCTACAATACATATTTATTATTTTATATTATTATCCAAAGATATTTTAATTTTGTTTGTAATTACTCGCCAAGTTCAATGGAATAATCTGTGTCAAGTAATATATCTTCTATTGATTGCTTGTCATACCAATCAGAGTCAAACCATCTATTCTCCCATCTGTCTATTATAGTTTGCTCACCTTGTTGTTTACCTAGTCCGTAACTAGTACCAATTATTGCTATAGTAAATAGCGCTGTTCTTAAATTTTTATTTATTTTCATCTCCATATTTTATTAAATGCCGCTTTATATTGTTTAGGGAACGAAGATTTTTGCGGAATAGTATATCTTTTGTCTCCCATACCTTTACACTCACCATAGATTTTAATGATTTCTACGTGTTGTGCTTTACGAGCTAACTTCTTCTGTCTGTTATACTCGCATAATTCTTTCATATTAGTTACTACCATGGTAATTCTGTTTTTTCTAACCAAGTTAAACCTTTGAAGTTAAACCAGTGTGATTTGCCATAAGAGTCTTTATCTTCATTGTAAAGAAAACCAAATGAGTTAGGAAGTTCACCGACATTATAGCCTTTATAACTAATGCCATTTAGTTTTAGTGTAGTTTTAGAAGTAAATTTAATTGTATTCATATTTGATTTTATTATATTATCCAATAGATTTTATATTTTGTTTGTAATATTCTTTATTAAACTTGTAGTAATAGTTATCTTCTATCATTTTAATTTGATTACTATTTAACTTGAATAGTTCTTTATGTTTATGTTTTCTTTTAGTCACCAGTCCAATTATTATGGTTATTTTCATACATTGAAGCCATTGCTTTATCGCTAATTTCT
>Ga0080013_1003738_pt1 | contig 15622 bp, 25 predicted proteins | sample ETNvirenome_6_85_FD_69236 | JGI IMG/M metagenome (GOLD analysis project Ga0080013, IMG submission 69236) | Marine viral communities from the Pacific Ocean - ETNP_6_85 (SPADES assembly) (version 2) | ecosystem: Environmental > Aquatic > Marine > Oceanic | place: Pacific Ocean | collected 2013-06-19
GAATAAGGGTCGCTCCCATAGGGAGATAAAATCTTGTCAAGACTTGGCCGGACATAAAGTGTCCGATATTGAAAAAGATTGCCACATGCTATTGACAAGTTCCACCAATGAGTTATATTACTACCATGAAAACAAACCAAGGAGATTTTTCATGAACGATAGAACTTTTGATGCCTTTGAATGGATAGCGATAGAGAACGCTTATGAGGAACTTCTTCTCATTTTGAAAGACCAAGGAGAAGACAAAGAGTTTTCGGTTGCCATTGATGAAGCCGTATTCATTCATGATTTGGATGAGGAGATGGAAGATGCTCTCAAAACAATGTACGACAACCAAGACTCACCATATTATGGAGAAACAACATGTTCTTGAAAACCAAGCTTATAACTACCAAACGCAATGGCTCTTGTAATGCCTTTCATTGCCAACACAAACGGATAACCAAGGGAGAACGTGCAATGTGGACGCTTCACACCTACCGCTCCAACACAATCAGTGCCGTATGGCATCCAGAGTGCCATAAGCAGTCCACCACCTTCGCTCCCTATTGGGATAAGCTTATAGCGATACAACAAAACCGAGCGGCACTTCCAAAGGAGTGTTATGACCCAAGGACAGGAAAACTTTTGAAACGGTCATAAAGTGTCCGCTCCTTCAAAACCTTGTCCTTTTATTCAAAAAAAAACGTCTTATACATATGAAAACAACAACACAGGAGATTTTCATGATCAACTTCACTCAACACAAAATCAATCACTGGGAAGCCAAACTCTCTTCTCTTGGTCTCGCTCCATTGGAGAACATCACAGTAGAGACTCAGCCGGAATACATCAATCAGCCGTTCCGCAACTCTTTCGATGCATCCGAACTCATTGAGGGTTCACCCATCAACCAACGTGACGCTATCCCTTCATGGGATGGTCACACAACATACTCACCTATGGATACAGAAGACATTCTCTTTGCCATCCTTCAAGACACAAAAGACAAGAAGATTGAGCAACTTGCTTGGGAAGCCTTTCAAAGCTTCAAAGCAAACCCCAAGTCAATCACTACAGCGGTTGCGATAATAATGTTAAATCGTCACTTATCGTAAGCCGGACATTTTCTGTCCTTGACAAAACCCCTCAACCAGTTATATTATTAGAGTAAACATCAACCAAAGGATTTTTTATGTTATACAAAACTCTCGCACTTATCGCACTTTTCAACACCGGCATCGGAGCTATCGTAGTTGCTCATACCATCAAAGACGCTCACAATGCTTATGAGCGTGAAGCTGTTCGTAACCTCCCTGTAAGTGTCTCCATACCTACAGCAGAGATCGAAATCGACTTTATACCTACACATTCACTATATCAAAAGCGTTGCCTTGTAGAAGGTGAACTCGTCTATTGTGCCAATACCGATGTGCTTGCTACCGTTACAGTAGATGAAAGCGAGATCGAAATCGACTTTATCGCAGACGCAGAATAACCCACTTCAAACCTTACCTTTCAACCATTCATTCATAACACAGGATATACCTATGAATTTCACTACACGTAACCCCTCATTCATCAACAAGAAGCCCACATCCATCTCAGCCGGAGACACAGCCGGTATCAGAATGTGGATAGAACAGCGTCAAGCCGACATTGATCACCAAGACCTTGTATGGGGTCGCATCAAAGATAACGGTACAAACTTCATTGTCGAAGGATACCAAACTCATTGGACAGACAACTCATTCTCTTCAAAGTGGGTTCGTATCCCTTGCAGACGTTTATTGGATGCTCGCTTGCTTCTTGGCCAAGTAATGAGCCGATTGGACTTTGAAATCAACAAGATTGAAGAGGACAGTTATTGTCCTCAATAGAAAAAACCTATTGATAACCCTCAAAACCTTGTCCTTTTCTCAAAAAAAAATCGTCTATATACATATGAAAACAATAACAAAGGAGCTTTTCATGACTTACACCAAAGAACAACTCAACTCTATCAACCTCCGCGCGGGTCGTTTCGACATGACTCAAATCCCTCGTTTGCGTACCGACTTCACCGAAGCCGACAACGTCTATAACTACCAAGCTTTGAACGCTCTCAATGCGAAGTGTAACGAGAACAGCGAACGAGTTGAAGACTTGTGGATTGAACTTGACCTTCAACTCATTGATGCTATTGAAGCAGAGAAGAAGCGTAAAGCAAACCGCAAAATAAACTACGTCAAGCGTGAAGTTATCGATCTCTACAAAAGAGGCTATCTTGCTTCAGAGATCCACTCTATCACCAAAGCGACTCCAAAGGAGATTGCAAAATGGACAAAGAAGGTAACCACTGACGATGCTCTCTTTGATGATTGTCCAGAAGATATCAAAGCAGACCTTGACGAATGGGGTGTATAAGCATGTTCTATATCGCTTACCTTCTCCTTACTCTCTCCCTCTTCCCTATCCTTATCACCTTCGCAATCATGGACAAAGCACAATCATGAAAATCAGAACTCTCTACATTCCTCTCAAAGAAACCAAAGCAATCCAACCAGTGTCATATCAATACGCTGGTCTTGGTCGTAACCAACGCAAAGTATCAGCCTATCAATGCCGCAAGGCATGCGGTCGTCAGCGCAAAGTGTATGATGAAACAGAAGTCACCGCACAAGCGGATGAGTTTTGGACACGTCTTGAGAAGCGACTTATAAACTTTGCTCTCAAATACAATCCTTCTTACGTAGTACGTAGAAGCACCGTAGCCACAAGAGGAGATGAGCTATCCGATATCCGTCATGACTTGATGATGAACGTCAAGCGTCTATTCAAAGCATACGCAAAGCGTCAATGGAAATGGGTATCAACCTATGCCGTCAATGTAAACACCACCTACCTTGCCTACCATAGAGCCGTAGCCGGTGGGGCGGTGGACTACCACGATGGGGCGAACGTAGCACACAGAGGAAACTTTATCGCTCCGCGTGAAAGAACAGTCTTCGGCAAACGAAAAGCAAGTTAAAAACTAAACAATGCAAAAGGGGGTTCCCCTACCCCCTCTCCTACCCCTCCCAAACCGCAGTAAGTTCAAATAAGTACCTTAGAAACTGGCTTTTCGAGCGGCGCCCTGATACGTTCACGCCACACACAGAAATTTCCCAGATTTGGGTTTTTTAAAAAAAGGTACCCCTTTATAAGAACTGAAACTATTTAAGGTAGTAAAAAAATTTGGAGAAAATATTATGAAATTAACAACAAAGCACCTTAAGAAGATGATTCGCGAGGTTTTGAAAGAATCAATGTTTCACGATCAAGAAGAAACATCCATGGATATGGAGATGGCCAACAAAATTCCGGAAGAACTGGTGTCAGCTGCCGCTAGTACAATCGATGATGAATTTAGTTACGGTGAGGATGTCGATGATGAGGGGTTAATGATTCAGGCGTTCATGAGGGTTGGACTTGGCGGACAAGGCTATGATGATTTGATGTCAGCGCTCTACAAAAAGGCTTATGCAAAATGGGAAAATGAGTATTGAAATATTATATAGTTGAAAACAGCCGCATACCCAAGGCGCTATCGCTGTTTATAAACATTTGGGCAATCACCCTTTATCCTTTTATAATTTGCAAGGGAACACTTGATCAACAAACTCGTATACATGAGGTAATTCATCTAAAGCAACAGCGAGAATTATTGTTGATTGGCTTCTATATACTGTATGTTGGCTATTGGGTTTGGAACCTGGTTAAACATCAGTCATTTCAGGCGGCATACAAAGAGATTCCGTTCGAAAAAGAGGCTTACGCCCATGACGAGGACCCAACCTACCCCTTAAACCGCAAAGCCTTTTCTTGGAGAAGATATTTATGAATTTAACAAAAGAACAATTAAAGCAAATTATCATCGAAGAGCTTCGCGAAGTATTGAATGGATCCAACATTAAGTTAAAAAAGTAGGAAAATTTAGGGCGCGACGCTGCGCATGATTTAATCCTTATTGAAACTTTCTTTTTTCTATGGAAGCGCTTGGGAAAACCCCATCCTAGTTAAAATAGGGGGGTTTTTATGTTATGTGGTTTTTATCATTGTTGTGGGGGTGCAGCTCGGATCATTTTTTGACCTATGGTAAGGTTCAAAATGAAATTGAGTATGTTTATGTTCAGGATGTCTATATTGAGGGATCTGAAGACACGGGTTCTAATGAACCAATTTGGGTTGATTCTTTTTATCAACCTAGTGTATCGGACGGTGTGGATATAATTTGGATTATTGACGGTTCGGGTTCCATGAACAATGATCAACAGAAGATACTCCAAGGAATTCAAGACATGTTACATAGCCTCCCGTCTCTTAACTGGAGGTTAATGATTATTTCGATGACTCCCTATGAATCGCAAGGAACTCAATGGTTCCCTTTGATTCCAGGTGATGACTATCATGACGCATTAACCATGATGAATCAAAATGTTCAAGGAAATCATGAGAATGGCTTTGAATCTTTATATGAATTTTTGGAAAATAATCAGTTTGCTAGAAATTGGCTTCGAGATGAAGCTGCTTTATTGACTGTTTTTGTCTCTGACGAAGATGACGCGTCAACTGCTTCCTTTCCATCGCCTCAAATATTCTCCGATTGGCTGGATACTCAGAGAGAACATGTATTTGTCTCCTCTATAGTCAATGTTTTGCAGGAAGATAGTGAATGTACAGTTCCTCTTAATGCTGTTGGTTCTAGATACATGGAATTGACAAATATATATAATGGCAAAGTCATCGATATTTGCTCCGAGGATTGGTCCGCAGGTGTTGCCGATGCCTCCACACAGATTCAAGTCCGAGAATGGTTAGAATTAACAAACGTTCCGCTAAATGAGCAAGAAATCTATGTATTTGTTGACGGGCAACCATGGCATGATTGGCATTATGACTCTTCGGACAATAGAATTTACTTTGATGTCATTCCAAATGAAGAAACTTTGGTTGAAATCGCATATTATTACTAATTAATGTTATGAAGATTAGAATTAAAAAAAATAATGTTATCGAAGAGGAATCTGCAATGGGTGCAGGTGCTGTTCAGGGACACGTTGGCGATACTCTTGATGAGAAAGAAGAACTCAGAGAAGAAGAGCTGGATGAAATGTTTTCAACCGCCGGTGTGATGGGATCAGGATCTGGTAGAATCCCCGCTGATCGTTCCGAGGAAGGCCATAAGCGTTATATTCGCATGCGATTTATAAACCAGGGGCTTCAAAACTTCAAACCAAACAGATATTTTGCCGAGAAGAAGAATGAAGATAAAAATAACTAAAAAAATCTTAAAAGAAAACCTTGACAAAGACTCTCTTTCAAAAATCATGGTCAATTTCAACATCGAAGTTGGTAAAGAATTGGGACGAGGTCAATATGGAGTGGTTTTCGAAGGAATTTCAGACGATTATGGACCTGTGGCTATAAAAGCGGTGAGAAGAAGTGGTGGATCAATAAATGAAGTACCAAATTATCTAGCAATCAACGCTGCGAGGTCACAATCTCCTTCTATTGCTAAGCATTTTCCAGAAGTTTACTTTGTAGATCAGAAATCAGACAGAAATTATAAATTTATTGTAATGGAAATTCTAGAAGTTCAACAAGGATACCAACAAGAAACAATAAATATACTTTTTGGCGGTCTCAATACAGCTTTAAAGCCCTATGAAGATGAAAAAGAGGTGTCTGGTAAGTTCAGAGACCGGTCAAATAGACTTTATGTTCTGTTTAAGAGAGAAGAATCACAAGAATCCATCATGCAAGCCATCTATAATGACTTTGGACCTGAATTAGACTTCCTTTTACCAACCATTAAAATGTTTTTATCCGATATCGATGCCTATGTTAGTGGCGTAAAGTCAACTCAGAAGGCAGAACAAGATCTTTCTTTCATGATGCTCTCCGGGAAAGCGGAAGAGTACCTCTATAACTTCGCAAATGGTGAATTTAAAGAAGAATTTAAGACTGCACCTTGGCTTTTGACCTTCATAACCAAGCAATTAGTCGCCTTGCAGCAAGAAGATAGCTCCGGTAATCTCTTTGCAAGACATCACGAAGGGTTAATTCGCTATTGGCTTGAGTATATTCGCAAATCTTCCATCATTGGGCTACGAGATGCCGAATTTGGCACCCGAGGTCTTGATGATACGGGTGTCGAGAAGGATCAATGGGGTGTTTTTAAAGAAGCAGCCAGCATTAAGAAGGCTCTTAGTGATTTAAGAGACATAGCAAAGCTAGATCCTCGCGATATGCATGACCAAAACGTCATGGTTAGACCACAAACTGGTGATATAGTCATTGTAGACGTTGGTTTATTCAGAAAAATTTAAATTTAAACATTGACAATCCCCTCATTTCATGTTATACTAATAATACACAACAAAAAAACTATTTAATATAACTTATGTATATAATATAACACACTTTCAACAGGATGTCAAGTAAATATGAAAAAAATTAGCTTCGATTTTGATAATACTATCGCAATGTCTTACATGACTTATGAAGGAGAGCAGCCAATTCCTGTTTTTCAGTCATATAATGACAAAATTATAAAGAAAATCAAAGAACACATTGAAGAAGGTGATGATATTTACATCGTTACTGCGAGGACAAAGGAGTTTGAGCCTGATTTCCCCGACCAGAACATAGAATTTCACCTTGGGAAGCTCGGATTGAAGGAATATTTCTGGCCTGATAGGGTAATTTACACCGCTGCGGGACCAAAAGTAGATATTTTGCATGATTTGGGGGTCGAAGTTCACTATGATGACTCAATTGAGGAGCATTTCGATGCCATGGAAGCCGAATATGAGATAATTCAGCCCTTAGATGACTTCAAAGACAGTGATTCAGTGGGCAAAGTGGTGATTTATGACGAATCTGGACGTGTTTTGATACTCCAAAGGTCAGATGAGGGTCACTTATGGGACTTACCAGGTGGTCACCTTAAGAATGTGGAGCTTGCAAGGGGCCAGCAAGGGTATGAAGACGGTACCGAACGTGAAGTTTTCGAAGAAACTGGGCTTTTTGTACCTTTTTTAAAGGAATTTATGGTCTATGACTTCGTTCACAGAGGTGTAACGCATAAAATTCACATGTATTTGAGTCAAACTGAAGGTGTTGCTCCTGATGTTCGGCTAGATTTACAAGATCATGTCGAAAATATCGACTACAAGTGGGTAGCATTTGATCAATTAGAGGGTTTCATGGGTAAAACCACCACCAATTTACGTAAAGCTTATGATGAACTGTCCATGGAAGCGGAAGTTTTAGAAGAAATTGAGGTCTATCAGTTGAAAATGAAGAAAAAACACCACAATATGAAGAAAAAACTCATTGGTTACGGTAAAAACAAACATACAGGCGGTGGAAAAGGCCATTCTAAGCCAAATTATAGCCGCTCTAAGTCCGCTCCACCTCTTGGAGAGACGATTGGGGATGAAAAATGGCCAAAAAAATACTTTCGCGAGATAAAATTGATAGAAAATAACGAACCAAGTAAAAAAAAAGTTAAAATTAAGATAAAAAAAGATAAAACCGACATGGAATTGGAAGAAAAACGCAAAAAAAGACGCAAAAAACGCAAAAAATCAAGAAAAAAACGTGGAATTGGGAGCTATTATCCCTATTATGACCTCTATGATGGGGGTAATTCCGGTGATTCAGGAGGTGATGGCGGTGAATAAAGACGATTTAAGTCCAAAATTGGACCCAGATGCGAAGGCATTGGCACTAAAACTACAAGCATATATGAAGTCAAAGAAGGGTAATTTGCTTGAACCCGTACGGTTAACCGGAAACAGGCCCAGATATTACTGGTCTATCATGACAAAAGCATTTTATCTGGTTCATCCGCACAATGAAATGTATAAGTTGCCTTGGAAAATAACGGAAAAGGGAGAAGTCTATGTCTATTCCCATGGGTTGTTCTGTCAAGGGCAAGTGTTCTTGGTGCCGGAGAATGAAATTATAAAAATGGAGTTTAATTAATGTATCAAATGATCTACTTATTTATAGTAATGATGGTTTTTCTGCTGGTCTATGTTTTAATAGGTCCTCAGCTAATGGCAAACACTTTACTTTTTTTAATTTTACTAGCAACATTAGGAAACAATAACAATGAAAATCAATGAATCGCGTATTAAAGAGATAATAGCAGAAGAAATGGCTGCTATAGAGGATAAACTACATGTTGACCATGTAGACGAAGAAGGTAATATGGCAAAGCGGCAACTTGAGCACTTGGCACAATATGCCAGCGAACTTGCAAGTATGCTAGAAGATAATACTCAGCTTGAGAGTTGGGTTCAATCAAAAATAACTTTGGCACAAGATTATATCAGCAAAGTGAAGCACTACCTAGAAGATGAGCTTGGTATGGGTGCACCAGCATGTGGTCAACCGGCCGAACCATTAATGGTGATGAACGGCGAAGAAGCATATGAAATCGATGATGAAGACGCTTTTTTAGCGGAGACTTGACCTGACCGTCAAGATTAGGGTAATCTTATGAAAACAATTGATCACGTTGCACTTCTAGTCGATGACTTGGAGGTTGCTCAAAAATGGTATGAAGATAGACTCGATGCAGTTTGTGAATTTTCAACAGATTCTTACCGTAGAATGCGTTTTAATAACACAACGGTGGCTCTCATAAGCAAACATCGTTACCCCTATGCTCACGTTGGAATTCTCGTGGAGAATCTAGCAGATTTACCCCAAGACGGTGAAAGAGTGGAACACCGAGATGGAACAATCGGAGTTTATTCTTTTGATCCGGATGGGAACTGTATTGAACACATATGGTACAACGACGAATGTAAGAAGTCGGTAAGAAATGAAGATTAGCGGAAAACCCTTTCTTCATTCATATGCCTATAACTTTGAAGTGGGAGATTTAGTTGAATGGAGAGCTTTTGATCAAAACGAAAATTTTGAAACCATTATAGCTGACTTCAGAGGTGCAATAATTGAAATAACCAAAGTCAAGCATTACGAAACCGGCCGGTTTGTGTTTTACGCTATTATCTTGCCCTTCGGAGAGACAAAAACAATGGAAGTTCCGGTTCATATTCTAAAAAAACAAACTATTTAATTCACCAAGAGGTTTATAAAATGAAATTTCTAAAAATAAAAAATAAAAGCAATTTAGATCTCAGTCAATCGGAGGAATTGTTTCATGATCTCGGGCAATTCGCACAAGAGAGGATGGGATTTAAAAAACCACCTACGTTACACTTGGTATCGGATGGTGATAATGCTTCAAAACCTCTCGGGAAAACTGCTTACTATGACCCACAAGGGATGGCTGTTACAGTTTACACAGATAATCGACATACAAAAGATATTCTTCGATCTCTAGCTCACGAACTTGTACATCATACTCAAAACGAAAACGGGATGCTGAATGATAGCGGTTACCACGGAGCAGGATATGCACAAAAAAATAAAGATCTTCGACAAAGTGAAGAAGAAGCATATTTAAAAGGGAACATGTGTTTCCGTGATTGGGAAGATGGTCTAAAACAATCAAAACCAACTATTTATAACGAATGGAGAAATAATACTATGTCTACTAAAGATTGGAAAAATAAAGAACTTATGGAAAACCTTACAAGCAAGTTTGGTTTCAAGATGAATCTCAGCTTATTGAAAGAAGAGAAAGAAAGCAAATCAGATGAAGAAGACAGTGAAGAATCTGAAGAGGACTCAGAAGAAAATGAGGATTCTAAAGACACTAGTTCTATGCCAGCCGGTTTGAAAAAATATCATGACGAAAAAAACAACAAGAGTGAATAATATGAACAATGAAGAGAAAGTCCTCAGAGGGTATATTCGAAAAAAGATTTCTAAAGTTATTGCTGAAAATGAACGGCATGAATTTAAACTTAGACAAATTATTCGAAAGCTCCTAAAAGAAGGTGACATTTCTGATGTTCATCCGCATCGATCTACGGCTATAAACACCTTAGAAGATGTTCTTAAAAAAGCAATCCCAACTCTCCGTACTGATTACAAGCGCCTTACAACTGATAAGAGCCAAAGGGAATCGTTTCGGGCACATATCCTTAAGGCCATGAAAGATGCAGTTGCTCCTTCTATGAATAACGCCAAATATGGGGATGGTGGGGCTCTGTTGTCTGAACCTTCTCCTCTTGGGGGAGAAGAAGAACCTATGGAAGAACCTGGTGAAGATGATCTTGAAGGTGACTTGGCAGCTCTAGAAGAAGCTGATGTGCAAATCGATCTTACAGATAAAGAACCTGAAGATAAAAAACTTAATGTAGAACCAGACGAAGAGCCTGATGAAAAGGCTGACTTTGGTGGTGGACTAGAAGGAATGGATGAGACCGGTAGAAACATGGCATACACCACGTTTAGAAAGATTTCCCAATACATTCTAGATGCTTTTGACATGCTAGCCAATGTTAATGATAAAGAAGTTTTCATTGATTACCTCCTGACGAATACAAAACTTTACTTCGATAAATTCGAGTCTGAGCTTCAGAAGACAGTAGATGAACCAGATTCTCCTTCAGCGTAAATTACAACAACTTATATAATATAACATAATATACTATTATTGTCAAGTATTATTGATAACTTTTTTATAAGTTTATATTAATAATAATATACTATATTTATACTATTATATATAAGATAATAATATGTGGAAAAAGAAATTAAAAGAATATAAAGGTAAGTTTAAAAATTATTCTATAAGAAATAAACTTAATAAAGAAAAGAAGATTAATTCTAGCTTTGAAGCTATTCTCAATTCTTTAACTCTAGAAGAAATAATAGCTCTTAAGTTAGAACTCGCTGCTTCTCATGTTAATAATAAACTCTATGGTTTCCCTATTCTCAGATCTTTAAAATATCTGGTAAGAGAGGCATGTATCATGTTTGCACTCTCAACCACAAGAACTCCAAAAGATGCTGCATGTGTCCTAGGTATTACAGAACGACAGTTAAGAGAAGAGATTAAAAAATTTGATATAAAACCTGAAGATTGCAATTATGAACTCTCGGACGATACTAATTAAACCCGACTTTTAAACAGAAACATAGGAGAATAAGATGTTAACCGCAATTGGCGATGTAATGAGAGAAGCCTACAAGAGAGGCTGGATAACAACCCGTGATGGGAACTGTTCTGTTCGAATGAGAAACAGGCCATACCTGTACATCACACCTGCCGGTGTCAGGAAGACCATCATACACCCAGAGAGTGTTGTGAAGATAAAAATCAAAGAAGAAGAACTTCATTTCAACCCATCCGAAAGACCATCAGGGGAACTGTGGATGCATTGGAATCTTTTAAAGAACGCAAACAACACCACTTCCGTCCTTCACCTTCACCCCACTTACTGTGTGGCGGCGATGTACAAAGGATGGCAGCTTAATGATCTTGTGAAAGACTTTCCGGAAGTCTTCAGATATACCAGAACAGGTCCAAATGTCCCTCGACTTGAGGCAACATCACAAGATCTAGCAGACCAGACATATGAAAAGTTTATCGGCAAATACGGAAAGATAGCTTACGACATTGTCGGTCAAGAGTGCCACGGAGTCACAGCAATCGCAAAAAACCCATGGGATGCTTTCGAGCATATAGAGCGTGTAGAACACATTTGCAAGATAGTTTTATCAGCTAGTTGATTTTTTTTTATAAAAATGCTTGACATAGCGCTCATAGTGTGTTATATTATATACACACAACAATTGGAGCACAATGCGAAAAAAACTAGTTTTATTTGATATGGATGGAACACTTACTCCTCCAAGAGAACACTTAGATTACAGTCTTGTTGAGACACTTACCAAAGTTTGCAAATATGCAGAAATAGGTATAGTGAGCGGTAGTGATTTAGATTATATAATGCAGCAATGCGGCTTCCTGACGCAAAGAGATGAAATCAAGCTTAAATTGCACATCCTTCCTTGTAATGGAACTAAGCATTGTGCTCCTCCCCTTTACCGTGATCGCAACCCGGTCATTTCTTTTCACACAAACATGCGGAGAAAAATCGGTGATGCTAATTTTCAAATTATAATGAAAAAATTAGTAGACTACCAGAACCATATAGTTTCACACTACGATATTCCATTGACCGGTCACTTTATCTCCTATAGAAATTCTATGATTAATTGGTGCCCGATAGGTCGCAATGCAATGAATCACGAAAGAGAGAAATTCATCAACTTTGATCAATCCTTTGGAATGTCTTCTTTTCGAAGGACAATTTTGACTCAAATGAGAGAGGAGCTGGAAAATGCAAGGGTTCCAATTGTAGTAAAGTTAGGCGGTGAAACTAGTTTTGACATCTTTCCAGATGGCTGGGATAAAACTTTTGCTTTGACACACTTTCCGGATCATGAAGTCTATTTCTTGGGCGACCGATGTGGAGATAATGGAAACGATAAAGAAATTTACGATGCCTTACAACCAGACAATAGTTTTTGGGTAAAAGATACCAAAGACACCAAAAGAATTTTAAATGAGGAAGTACTACCGAGGTTAATATGAGTAATGTTAAGAAGATTTTAAAAAGAGCTATAAAGCATGGGTTTGATTTGGCATCTGTTCCAAATTATACAGCACATACTTTTAAAGCAGGTTTATTCGAATTTCTTGTTGAGAATGATTTTAGTGTGTTCGAAGAAGACGAAGAATTGTATGTGGGATATGATCCATTTTTAGATGTTGCAAAAGTTTCTATAGAGGACTTTACAATGAAGGTTGCCCCACTACATGACGAAGGGTTTTTCGAAATTTTAATTCAACTATTTAAATATATAACTGTTGCATGCAAAGCAAAAGAAGAACCAAAGCCTGATGATGATGACGATGAAATCACAACTGAAGGTTTCAGCGAAGACGACAGTGAGGAGTTGTGGTTATGAAAATTTTTTATTTAAATAGAACAGAGGATGAATCTGGTGTTTCCGGCACTGGAAGAATCGCTCAAGGTTTTATTTTTGATAATGGAAAGGTCTGCTTGACATGGTTGTCCGAGCACCCAAGTGTTACAATTTATGATAATATTGGTGAAGTTCATGCTATCCATGGTCATCAAGGTAAAACAGAAATTATAATGGAGCCTGACTTTAAAAAAGCTTTCGGGGAATTGAAATCGTTTATCGACGGCTTTTCACTATCAGATATAGCTATAGAAAAGCTCCCAATTGAATCAGCAGCGGGGAAACTGCTAAGTAAAAACTAACTACTATGTGGAACCACGTTATACACTCAAACTTGATGCCGCTTGGCGACCAATTGAAATTATTGATAGTTTCAAAGGGTTCAACATGTGTTACACGGGGAGAGCCAGAGTGGTTTTAAACTACACCAACGACATCTTTCCGGCTGTGATTGTTTTGAAGTCTTATGTTCGAAGACAATTTATGACATATTCTTGTAATAGAAAGAACGTTATATGGAGAGATAAAAACATTTGCCAATATTGTGGTAAAAGATTTTGCTTTGCTGATTTGACAATGGATCATGTCATTCCAAAGTCTCGTGGCGGAGATAAGGAGTGGACTAACATCGTCGCATGCTGCAAACGATGTAATAATTTTAAAGGTAACCGAACCCCCGAAGAAGCAAAAATGCCTTTAGTTAAAAAACCGTTTGTTCCCTCTTGGAACATCCAGGTTTTATTGAGAGACAAACAAGTGCCAAACGAATGGAAACAATTCATATAAGGAGATAAAATGAGTGATAGTGTATTCGATAAAGATAGAATTGATGAGATCGTAAGAAAGATCAAAGCAGACAAGACCGGTCGTCTGTCAAAAACAATGCAAGACATTATGGATGTCTGCGAGAAAGCCGGAAGATACGGGTTTACCTTGAAAGAAATTTCAATTATTGGAACAACTGGATGGTACTTATCGCAAAACCCGGAGATGAGAGAGTTTTTTGATACTTTGATCAAAATGCCTCCAATGCCGGAACCGGACGACGATGTTTATAATTAAAAATGGGAGGCAAAAAGCCTCCCATTTTGCTATTTATGTTATAAGAATTGGAGATTTGAAAAAATGAAACTTACAGAAACCAGAATAAAGCAGATTATTTTAGAAGAAATAATAAAATTATCGGAACAAGATCCGCAACCAGAACAAGAAAGCCAACCCAGCGACCAAACTCCTGCCGACCAGCAGAGTGGGAGTTATACTACTAGTGATTTAAAAAAGGAATTAGTATCATTGGGGCAAAAAATCCAAACAATCCCGGGTTTGGATTCAACTGAACTTAAGTTAATTTCCGGAATTATTGGATTTGTTGTTAAGGTTGCTTCTAACAAATCTGCTGGTACACAATTAAAGAAGATTTATGATTTGTTGGAAAGATTTAATGAAGCATAAAAAAAAGATTCTAACTGAAGAGTTGATAAATTATTCTCTTATTATTTCGTACGTGCAGAATCTAGAACAGAATTATCTTGATCTTTTTGTAAAGATTCTCAAACGCGACGAAACTAAAACAAAAGATGTTGAAAAGCTTTTCCCGGAAAAAACAGAAACCATAGAAGAGATTTTGACTTCTCTTGGCAGGCAATCTGGTACAAGAGAACTTTTAATTGTAACAAAAGAGAGCATCAGTGCAAAAATACCCAAAGTTAAAGCTTTAGTAAAGAAGATGAGATCCTACCTTGCGCTTTTAGATGCCATGGGAAAAATTCAAAAACAAATAAATTCGCAAAAGAAGTCCGACCAAGATAGCCCAGCTATAGGATTGATCAAAACAATAACACAGTTGTTTGAAAACGATCAGGGACAACCTGACCTTACCGCAGTAGAACAGAAAGTCTTAGAATTCTTTGAAAATGAAGCGAATAAAGAGAAACTTGAAAAACTCAAGAATATAGGCAGCCCTCTAGAAGATGCATCTGAGGCGCTGGCCTTATTTTCCGAAGAAGGAGCACAGGGTCTTGCAAAAGAAATAAAGATAATAAGCGCATACATGGATCATGGCGCTAAACTCAAAAACACTATAAAACTAAGACTTTCCGATGACGTTGCTGATATAGAAGATGCTGAACCAGAAACTCCGGAGGAATTTGTTGATTCTTTGGACTTGGACGAGGAGGGTAAGGCAACACTTAACGCTTTCAAAGACTTTGCCAAGACTTATAAGCCAGATTTACAAGAAGCTGATGACGATCCAACCACACTATTAAGCAAATTTGGTATTTCCCAGAGTTTGTATGGTGCCTTTATTCAACAATCCGGAGCCGATAAAGAAAGTTTTCTAAGAATCTTGCAATCATTGGATGATAAAGGTAAGGCTCCTAAGTTTAAAAAGTTTATCGTCACTCCGCAAGAGTCAACTGAAGATTCAAAGAAGGCTAGTCCGGGAATTATTAAAAATTTTCTTAATTTAGCTATAGAACAAATTAAATTAATCCAACAGGATCCTCCATTGATCATCTCATTTGAGGAAGGTGAGGACTTGGATAAAACTACAAAAACAGAAATAGATAGAATCTATCTAGAGGGTAATCAATTTTTCCAAAGTGTTCAAGACAACGAAGAACTAATGCAAGTTTTGTTGTTGTTGAATAGCAACAACACTAAAAAGCTAAATCAAAATCTTTTAAAAACTTCT
>Ga0080013_1003739_pt1 | contig 15622 bp, 21 predicted proteins | sample ETNvirenome_6_85_FD_69236 | JGI IMG/M metagenome (GOLD analysis project Ga0080013, IMG submission 69236) | Marine viral communities from the Pacific Ocean - ETNP_6_85 (SPADES assembly) (version 2) | ecosystem: Environmental > Aquatic > Marine > Oceanic | place: Pacific Ocean | collected 2013-06-19
CTATACAGATGAACTTACACTTATTAACAGGCTTGATACCTCTTCTATTGGTAACGAAGAGTTCTTCTTGGATGAGATTGAAAACTTTGCTCGTAAGGAGGCGATGAAGGATGCTATTACCCAGTCTATTGGGTTCATCCAGAACGATAGCTACGAGCAGGTAGAAGAAGCGGTTAGGGCTGCTCTGACAGTTAACAGAAATGTTGATCTGGGTCAGAACTACTTTGATTCTATTACTGCTCGTTGGGTCAGGACCCTAGACAGGAATAATGAAGATCGTTACCGCACCATTCTTCCTACTCTTAACAGGGAACTAGAAGGTGGTCTGTCTGCTAAAGAACTTGCTATGGTTGTTGCTCCTCCTGGAGTTGGTAAGTCTGTGTTCTTGGTCAATCAGGGCGTACACTCTTTGATGGAGGGGCGTAAAGTTTTATATGTATCTCTTGAAATGAGTGAGGATAAGATTGCTCAGAGGTTCGACTCAGTTATGACCCTGATTAACCAGAGGAACCTTCCTAATAAGCAAGAAGTTCTGAGAGATAGGTTGGAAGTGTTTAAAGAGCGTTTCCCTGGAGGCAATCTAGTAATTAAAGAATTCCCTACAGGAGTAGCCTCAGTTTCTACGATTAGATCTCTTCTGTCCCAGCTTCAGAACTTTGAGGGGTTCGTTCCTGACCTCCTTATTGTGGACTACCTAGAGCTTCTAGGATCGAACCGAGAGGGTCCAGAGTATCAGGTCCAAGAGATGTTAGCCCGTGAGCTTAGAGGTCTTGCTGTCGAGCATAAGATGCTTGTATGGACTGCTACCCAGACTAACAGACAAGGAGCCAGAGTTAATGTTATTACTGACGCTGAACTGGGTGATTCCTATGGAAAGTTTAGGACTGTAGACTACGCAGTATCCCTTAATCAGTCTGAGGAAGAGTTTGATGAGGAACGAATGCGGTGTTATGTAATGAAGTCCAGAAATGGTAAAACTAGATTTGTAACTGGTGTTTCCATCGACTATAATACTTTAAGTATGTCCGAACTCACCACCAACGATTATAGCAATGACGAAAGCAACTGATTTATTACAGTTTTATGATGACCTGGATTTGGGAGTGTATCAAGATCTGGCCCAAGAATTAGCCAGTATTAATCACCTTAATATTGAGGGGGAACTGCTACATCAGGCTAGGATATACTCATCCTATGCTGGTCTTCTGGAACACGCAAAAAAAGAATGCGGAAATCTTGAGATAGAGTTGATAAGGTGCCAAACCAATGCTAGAATAGAGGCAAGAGAGTCGTGCGAGGCTAAGAAGATTAAAGCTACTGTAGCTATAATGGATAGCTTTGTTAACTCTGACGAATCGTGTATAAAATTAACTAAAAAACTTGTAGAACTGAAAGAAAAAGAAGGGCTACTTAAAAGTTTGGTGAATACTCTTTCTCATAGGAAAGATTGTTTAATCCAGCTAAGTACCCATCAACGAAACGAAAAAAAGATTTATTCTTAACTAAATAACTAACTAATTAACGGAGATAACTATGACAATGGACTTTGATAAGATTCGGGAACAATACGCCAAGATGGAAGGTGGCAAAAAATCTTCTAGCTCAGGAGACTTCATCAACAAATTTTACGCTATCCCTGAGGGGAATAGTGTGATTCGTGTTCTTCCGTCTAACGACGAGGACAAACTATTTTATGCGGAGACTGCTATCCACCGTGTTCCGACTGGCGAAGGTCAGACTCGTAACTTCCACTGCCGTAAGGTTCATGGAGAGGCTTGTCCTATCTGTGATGCTTACTATGCTTTGTGGAAAGCACCGTATAACGACGAGAACCTTGCTCGTCAGATTAAGCCCCGTGCCCGTTACTACATGAATGTAGTTAATCGGGATACCGACGAGGTTAAGATCTTCTCTGTTGGGGTTATCCTCTTCAAGAAGATTATTTCTACCATCCTCGATGAGGATTATGGCGATGTTACTGATCTTGAGGAAGGTCATGACTTTAAGCTGAGTAAGGTAATGGAGGGTCAATGGCCCAAGTACGATCAGTCTGCTTTCCGTCCCAAGGCTACTGCTGCGGGAACCAAGAAGCAGATTGCGGAGTGGATGGATGAACTCCATGATGTTCACTCTCTTGTAAAATTGGAGGAGTATGATACATTCAAGCAAGTTGCTGAGACTCTTCTAATTGGAAAAGGAACTCCTGAGCGAGATCCTGTCGATAGTCCTAGCACGGAAGTTTCCGATGACGACTATCTTAACAGATTGAAAGGTTAATATATGAGAAATATTTTACTAACCCTTTTATTTACTGCTGTGCTTGGTGTGGGCTTAGGGTCCTGCGCTGCTCTTGAGACTTTCTTTGGAGAGGGTACAGTATTTACGACTGCTGATCAGGTTGAGGAAGGTGGAGAGGCTGCTGTCATCCCCTTCGATCAACTCCCAGACTCTATTAAGGCTCAGATCCCTGAAGGTACTTCACTTGTGATGACCTCCAAGGACGCACTTAAAGAAGGTGCCTCTTATATTCCCGCTGGTGGGGAGTTGGATGAGGGTGGTTTTGATGGTATTGTTAGTACTGCTATGGGTTTGGGTAAAGCTTTTATTCCTGGCCTAGCTGCTTGGGAAGGTGCTTTAACCTTGTTTAGTAAGCGTAAGCGTAAGCATTACATTAAGGCTGCTAAGTCTATTGTTCCTACTGATAAGAACATGGATCTTGGTGGTATGCTAGGTAGTCTTGCTGCCGCTATTGGTGCATCACACTCCTCTACCACCTCTGAGGCTGCTTTTGATGAAGAAGAAGAGTGGGAAGAGGAGGAAGCATAATGGATTCTGTTAATACGGATGAAAGAGTGGAAACTTTTCTATCCCTCATGCTAGAGGGGTATGAAACTAACCTTAAAAATGTTGATCAATTCATCGAGCAGAATGAGTTACAGGTCAATGGAGCCAAAACCCAAAGAGATGAGATTGTTCAAAATATCTCAGAACTTAAGGATATGCTGGGTTTATCAGAAGAAACTGAAACCCCTAGCTTAGAGATCGTAAAAGACGAAGAGTAGGGATCTAAAGTAGGCTATTATAGGGAGAGCATCTTTGCTCTCCCTATTTTTTTTATTATGAATATGCAAGAACACACAATGCCCAAAGACACTAGAAGTCGATGGGAAGGATTAAAATTTTGGCCTGGGTTAGATAGAAAATTAAGAATTTTAGTTGCTCCTGCTAATAAAGGAGGATGTAGTTACTATAGAGCGTGGAACCCTTTTGAAACTATTGAAAAACAGTTTCCTAATATAGTGGAGTTTAGGTATAACGAAAATCCTCTTGAAATAGATATAGAGAAGAAAGAGGAGGGTGGTAATAACTACGAAGATTTAAATTGGTGTGATGTATTTTTTACCCAGAACCTATCTAACTTTGGTGGTCCTGCCACTATTAGAACGATAGGGTTGGCTAAAGAGTTTGGTAAGTTCGTTTGGTACGATACAGACGATCTTCTAACTAATATTTATGATGACCATAGGCTAAAGCAGCTTTATCTCGATAATGATTTAGAGAACCTCACTAAGTTTATTTATTCAAACGCAGATTTAGTAACGGTAACTCAGGATAAGTTCGCTCAAAGGGTAGCTCCTTTTTGCACTAATACTTTAGCTATTATAAAAAATGCTATAGATTATTCTTTACCTGCTTGGAATGCCCCAAAGGTTCCAGTAAACAAAAAGATTACTAGGGTTGGGTGGGTTGGTGGAATTCACCATGAAGCAGATGTTAAAGAGTTTGCCTCCGTACCTCACATGGTTAATCAACGAGCGGGAAGGGAAAGAGTACATTGGGGCTTCTACGGTAGACCTCCCGTAGACCCAGAGAATAAGGACGATTGGCAACAACAAGTATGGGATAACTATCAAAAGACTCTCTTATCTGGGTTTAAAGGAGCGAATAACTGGAATATATACCAAGCTCTTCCTGCGTCTGATTATGGGATCATGTATTCTAATATTGATATAGCTATAGCCCCTCTCCAAAATAATGAATTTAATGATAGCAAGTCTGACATTAAAGTAGCAGAGTGTGGGAGGTATAAAGTTCCTCTTGTTGCTACGGATGTTGGATGTTATTCTGATACGATTATTAATGGATATACTGGGTATCTTATACCACCAGACTCCCCTAAATCGGAATGGGTTAAGGTATTACATAAAATGATAGCAGATCCTAAAGGTACTAAGAGGATGGGGGAGAACTTGCATAGGATAACTGAAGAGTTATTTGATGTCACTAAAGTTTCTCATAATAGATTAGATATTTTAGAATTTGCTATGATAAAGAGAGAAGAGAAAAATAATATGATAAAGGGGGCTGAGAGCAATGAAGACATTCAAGCATAGTGGAGACTTGGGAGACATTATCCTCTCCTTACCCGCTGTAAGCTCTCTGGGTGGAGGTGTGCTGTACTTAGATCCGCAGGGTGGGGAGAGAGAGGATCTTGTGTCGTGGGCTACATACACGCGCACAAAGCTCTCTGAGGAGGCTATCCTATCCTTAAAGCCCGTCCTAGAGAAGCAGTCTTATATTAAAGAGGTTCGCTTATGGAATCCCTCCATAAAAGTAGATTATAATTTGGATGAGTTTAGAAAATATGTAAAGTTTAATAATCTTACTACTTCCCATTTAGAAGCATTTAATTTACGCAACAAAATGGATGAGTGGCAAACTAAGAAATGGATTGAGGTAGAACCTAAGAAGTTACCCAATAATAAAAATATAATACTGTCTCGTAGTTGTAGGTATCATTCTAATTACTCTTTCTGGGAGACTTTAGGAGAGGAGTTTATAACTAACGCAGTATTCATTTCTCATCCGAAAGAATTTGAATACTTTCTGTATACTTTTCCCAGGTACAAGGGGTTGATAGAGTATTTGGATACTAGAAATATGGTAGAGTTGGCAGGGTATATTGAAGGTTGTGATTTGTTTATAGGCAATCAAAGTTTCACTTATTGTTTAGCTGAGGCTATGAAGAAGAAGTTGGTGCTAGAGGTATATAAAACCTACCCATCTTCTTTATTTAAACGGGAGGATGTACAGCATGTCTAAAAAGATTTATTATGTAGCTGATTTTTTTCAGAAGGATGAGGATTTCGGTGGAGCAGCCATGAGCGATAACGCTTTCATGGAGAGGTTAAGAGATAACAATGATATTGTCTTTGAGCATATATCTTATAAGTATCTCAAACCCATAGAGGAAGATGCCTTTTATATAGTAGCTAATAGATCTCTATTTCCCAGAGACTACTTGAAGGAGATGGAGAAGGCATCTTATGTTATCATTGAACATGACCACCAATATGATAAGGGGCAACCTGGGACTAATGGGCGTAATCCCTATATGTATGGACCAGAAGGTATAGTACCTGATGAGTTTAAGTGGGACTTAGATTTTTATAGGAAGGCTGATGCAGTTTTCCTTCAGACAGACTTCCACAAAGAATTATGTGAAAAGAATAACATAGAAGGTAACTTAATAAGCTTAAAAACGACTGTCTTTACTAAAGGTGAACTTTCTCTACTTAGAAAAGTTTTGAATAAAGATATCCCATGCGTAAAGGAGTTTGGTATTTTAGAGTCGGGTGTTTGGTTAAAAGGTACTGCTAATGCAGTTCAAACATGTCAGATTAATAAATGGGAGTACCAGATGATAAAGCCACAGCCTACCAGAGAACTGTTCCTGGAGGAGATAGCTAAGTATGCAACATTAGTATTCATCCCTCTCAGCCCAGAGTCTTGCTGTAGATTTGTGATGGAAGCAAAGATGTTGGGCCTGAATATTATAACTACTGCTAATTATGGGGCACCTTTATCTGAGTGGTTCTCGCTAAAGGGAGCAGAGCTTATAGATGAAATAGAAAGACTAATTATAGAAGAATCCATACCCTTGATAGAGAAGTATCTCCCGTGTTAGAAGGCTATAAGAAATTACCTAATGGAGTAGTTCTTCAAGAAGATCGTAATATTACGATGAACTATGATGAAGATTATATTACCAATGCCTACTCAGATGAGAATATGCTTAATATATCTTATTTGCGTTTAGGATTTTTACTTTCTTATTTACATAATAGAGGTATAAGTTCTAAAGATAAATCTATTTTAGATGTTGGGTATGGATTTGGTCATTTCTTAAAAGTTTGTAATCAACATGGGTTTAATCCCTTCGGGTTAGACATAAATGGACATGATATATCTAAGTTTGCTGGAAAAGGAAACTTAGATAATGCTTACGATGTAATCACTTTTTTTGATTCCTTAGAACACTTTGAGGATATTAACTTCGTAAAAGATTTACAATGTGAAACTTTAATTATCTCTGTTCCCTGGTGTCATTACTTTAGTGATGATTGGTTTGAGTCTTGGAAGCATAGAAAGTATGGAGAACACCTCTGGCATTTTAATGATGAGAGTTTAGAAGCTTTTTTAAATGAGTGCGGGTATGAGGTAGAGTTTAAATCTAATGTAGAAGATGTTATCAGGAAGAATGATCATTATTATTCTAACATATTAACTATAATTGCAAAGAGGGTACAGTAAAAAATGAGTGAAGAAATTGAATATGAGGAAGTAAACCCCATTAATAGATGGGATATTATTAATAAACTTATAGAGAAAAATAATTATAAAGATTATTTGGAGATTGGAATTGCCAACCCTAGTGACAATTATTTAAAGATACTTATAGAGAATAAAACAGGAGTTGACCCTAACCCTGAAAGATTGGCTGAGGGGGTTCAAGTGCAAACCTCTAATGATTTTTTCTATTCTAATAAAAAAAAGTTTGATATAGTTTTTGTAGACGGTCTTCATAAAGATTTTCAATCTCAGATGGATATAGAAAATGGACTTAAGATTTTAAATGAAGGTGGCACTATAGTAGTCCATGATTGTTTCCCAAGGGATGAAATAACTGTGAGTGAAGATCCACAATGGCATATTAGCCAAGCGTGGTGCGGAACTGTTTTTAGAGCTTGGATTAAGCTACGAGCATCTAGGGACGACTTATCCATGTATGTAGTAGCTACTGACTGTGGGTGTGGTGTAATACATAAGGGATCACAAGAGGTTATTGAGGCACCAGACGAAATTACTTGGGACTGGTATAAGGATACTTATGAGACTGCTTTAAATCTAAAATCCGTTGATGAGTTTTATGCTCTAGAGGGTGTATGAAGACAGTAGATTTAAAAACTACTACTAATATATTAATTAATTTAGATGAGCAGCCGCACAGACTAGAATCCTCTACAGAGTGTCTTAATAAGTTAGGAATTCCTTTTTCTAGATACTCTGCTATCAAGCATTCGTTAGGCATAGTGGGATGTGGTATGTCTCACCATGCCGTTATATCTGAGGCTACCTCAGGGACCTTAGTTTTAGAGGATGATATAGGACTTACTGATAATATCCAAACAGTATTTACTGTACCAGATGAAACGGACGCATTATACTTAGGGGTAGCAGATCATGGGTATATTAGAAATGATCCTATAGGTAGAAGAGGAGTAGTCTTAACTACTCAATACAATAAAGAGTACAAACGAGTATTTAATATGTGTGGGGCTCACGCTGTTGTCTATTTAACTGAACACTACATCTTAGCTGCTAAAAATATAGCTAAAGAGTGCTTGGACAAGGGTATAGCATGGGATTTAGGCATAGCTAGTATACATCGACACTATAATATACTAACTCCTAATGCCCCAATTTTCTACCAAACGGAGCAAGAAGAATTTACTAACTTCATATTAGATTAAGATGAATATTACTATACATAGCCTCCATTGGACTAATCTACACCCAAAGGTAACTGAAAATCATAAAAAAGTATACACGCATTTTGAAATTCCTGTGAGGTACACTCATCAAAATATTGATCATGGAAGTTGGATGACTCACCTGTGTCAGAATACTGAGTATGATATAATTATTTTTTCTGACGCAGATTGCGTTCCTATTACTAGAGAGGTTTTCGATGAAGGAATAGACTATTGTGTGAGAACTGGTGGAATGATTGGTCCCGCTCAAGCCTCTAATCATTTTCAAGCCCCATACAATAAACACATTTTTTGTGCGCCTTCCTTTTTAATGATAACTAAAGAAGGATATGAAAAAATGGGAAGACCTTCTTTGCAGATAGTCCCCCAAGTATCAGATGCAGCCCAGACATTGAGTAGGGTATCTGATGATCTAGACCTTCCCAGGCATTGTTGGTATCCTACCAAATACGAGAAGAATTATAAGATAGGAAATCCCCTAGGCTATGATCCGTTGGGAAATTACGGTCGGTATGGTATAGGTACTGTGTATGGACAAGATAAACTTTATCATTTATATGAATCTAGAGACGGTTCAAAGGTAGATCTGTTTGAGCGTAGGTGCCAAGAGATTTTAAAAAATAAATTTGATAGCACAGAGTTAATAAGCTCTATAATTCCCTAGCAGGAGAAGCAACAAGGTATTATCATGGACACTATAGGAGATTTAATAGACAAGCTTACAATATCTAATATTAGGCTGTGGAATTTAGAGGATGAAAGACGAAGGTACTCGCTATCTGAAGAATATAAAGAGGAAGTTTATATAAAAGATTTTTTAAAGAAGGTTAGCCTTACTAATAAGGAAAGGAATAATCTTATTGATCAGATTAATGCCTCTATAAGGGTTCTTGTAGATAAAGCTGCTAATAAAGATACCTCGTTTGAGCTTACGGCAGAAGATCTTCTAGGTACTGGTAAAAATAAGTTCTATAAAGGAGAGGATAGAAAATGAGTTTAGTTGGTTTAAAGAACTATGTAATAACTTCTAATAGGTATGCCTCACTACTGGAGGGCTATATGTTATTATTTTCTAACTTTTGGCCGAAAGAAGAGGTGGAGACAGTTATAGTAGGCTTTGATCCCCCAGAGACAAAACTTTTAGACAACTTCACTTTTTCGTCTATGGGAGCGCAAGATAATGGAGTAAGTTGGTGTGATCCTTTAATCAAGTTTTTTGAAGAAGGGTCTGATGATTATTTTCTAATGTGTTTTGAAGATCATTATCCAATAAAAGCATTATCTCCTACTGCGAAACTAAGATTAATTGAGGGATTAGAGTATCTACGGAATAATGAGGCTGATAAGCTTTACCTAATGCCAGATTATTTTGGTAAAGCTAAAGAGCATTTTAAAGGTAACTGGCACCTGTCTTTCGATAGAGGGGGAGAGTTAGTTACAACTTCTTTATTACCTTCTGTGTGGAGGCGAGAGCATCTCCTAAAGTTACTTAATAAAGCTAAGTCTTTAGGGGCTAAGACTCCTCATGACTTTGAACTTTTACTTAATAGGAGTTCAACTGGGGGCCGAGTATTGCTAACCCCAGGAACCGCTGAAGAAGCCTGTATTTATGCAAATTTAGATGCCGTTAGATCGGGAACTTATAACTCTGGGATTTTCCATAGATGGAATCAAAATAGAAGTACTGGGCCACAGGAATGGATGCAGAATGTGGATGAAGATGTAATGAAGGTCTTTAAGAGGATGGAGGAAAAATGGAGTACTTTCAATGTATAGTGTTGATAAAAATAAAGAAGAATTAGACAGTTTAGAAGAGTCTCCTTACTATGGTCAATGGCATACAGACAAGATTATTGAGTCGTATTTTGATAATAAATATAGCGGGGTTTGTATAGAAGTGGGTGCAGCAAACGGGATTAGGGGATCTAATACTAAGTATTTTGAAGATGCGGGGTGGGATGTGTTGTGCATAGAGCCTAATATAGCCTATAAGAAATCCTTGGAGGCTAGTAGAAAGTTAGTACGCTTCTTTGCTTGTGGAGATAAGAATAAGGAAGGTACTTTACACATTTTCGATATCGGGGAAAAGAACATCTTTTCTTCCGTAACTTCCCTCACCCCAGATGAGAGACTGGTCGATGCTCATTCGGCTATAATAAATGAAAGGCATGAAGTAGGGGTTCCTGTTAGAACTTTGAATTGGATTTTAGAAACTCAGGTTTCCGATACTCCCTTTGAGAATATAAGAGATATTGATTTTATCTCTATTGATACTGAAGGTACAGAGTTAGATGTAGTGAAGGGATTTGATACAAATTTGTACAGTGTGAAGCTTTTCATTATTGAAAACAACTACGAAGATACCGAGATTGAAGATTATATGAATTCTTTAGGATATAAAAAAGATAAACGATATAAGATAAACGACTTCTACATTAAAGGAGATACTTATGGAAAATAAACTATTTTCGTTTGGAGACTTATATGTTTCCGATTTTATAAAAGGTGACGATGCTCCAAGAGGAGGCAAAGAACCGTTGTCATTAGTAATGGATACTTCCATCGGGGCACCTAAGCTAGACTCCGCTACAGACCCAGATAAGATGTATGGGAAGTATTGGTACAGGTCAGGTATTAATGATACGATGACAAAGGAGTTAGAATCAATAGCTAATAGTTGTATGAAGTCTGTTGCTACGAAGCCCGATGATTTGTTTTTAGATATCGCATGTAATGACGGAACACTTTTAAAGTTTGTGCCTGATCATATGACCACAGTAGGCATCGACCCAGTAGACGATAGTTATTACAAAGAATCCTCGCAGAGGGCAGACCTCGTAATTCAAGATTATTTTACTGCCGAGGTTTTCAAAAAATCTAAATTCGGGGACAAGAAAGCAAAAATTATAACAACTATTGCTATGTTCTATGACTTGGAAGATCCCCTAATCTTTTTAAAGGATATTAATGAGATTCTAGATGATGAGGGGCTCTTTGTATTACAGATGAGTTATACCCCTTTGATGCTTAGGCAACTAGCTTTTGATAATATTTGTCATGAGCATATTTATTACTACAGCCTGACCTCTATAGTAAATTTACTTAACCAAGTTAATATGCGGGTGGTTGATTGTCAACTAAATGATATAAATGGAGGAAGCTTTAGAGTATACATTAGAAAAAATAAGGCTGATGAAACTGGATTCAGAACTTCCCCATATCGAGATGTAGCACAGTATAGAATAGAAAGCGTATTAAGACAAGAGGAGGCTTTGCAAATTACTACACCTAAACCCTACTTAGAGTTTTATAAAAACATTGAGGCTTTGAAAGAGCGAACGGTTAACTTTATAAAAAAGGTTACTTCCGAAGGAAAGACAGTTTGGGGCTATGGGGCATCTACAAAAGGAAATACTTTACTACAGTGGTTTGGATTAGATAGTTCTTTAGTTACGGGGATTGCAGAGAGAAGCCCGTATAAGTTTGGTCTTACAACGGTAGGGACGGACATTCCAATCTACTCTGAAGATGAGATGAGGGAAGCTAATCCCGATTATTTGTTAATCCTACCGTGGCACTTTATTTCTGAGTTTTGTAAAAGGGAAACTGAATACTTAGAGAATGGGGGCAAGTTTATTGTTCCTTGCCCAGCCTTTGAAATTATTGAAAGAGAGGTTGTTTAATGAAAAGGGCCGTAATAACAGGGGTTGCAGGACAGGATGGATCGTATTTAGTAGAACTTTTATTAGAAAAGGGTTATGATGTGTGGGGAGTTTTACGAAGACATTCCATTACAGAACAAAAAGCCTCTAGATTAGAGGAGTTAGGGATTCTAAATAACCCACATTTACATTTGGTTTATGGTGATATGACTGATTTTAGTTCCTTATGTCATTTATTTAAAGATGTTCAACCGCATGAAATCTATAATTTAGCAGCCCAGTCCCATGTTGGGATTAGCTTTAATCAACCTAGTCTTACTTCTAAAATTACAGGAGAGGCAGTACTAACACTTTTAGAGGCTGTCCGTCTTCATTGTCCTAACGCTAAAGTTTATCAGGCTGGATCTTCTGAGATGTTCGGTAATGAATGTGAGAAAGATGGATTCAGGAGAGAGACTACCTCTATGCATCCCGTAAGTCCGTATGGGTGCGCTAAGTTATATGCCCATAATTTGTGTAAAACTTACCGTACATCATATAATATGTTTATTACTAATGGTATTTTATTTAATCATGAATCCCCTAGAAGAGGATTAAACTTTGTAACTAACAAAGTAGTAGTTGGTGCTATTAAAATTCATGAAGGAAAAGAGCAGGAACTGGCTTTAGGTAATATAAATTCTACTAGAGATTGGGGTCACGCTAAAGACTATGTGAGAGCTATGTGGATGATGCTCCAGCACGATGAGCCTGATGATTTTGTATGCGCTATGGGGGAGTCTCATTCTGTTAGAGACCTGTGTGCTGAAGTATTCGGTTATTTAGGATTAGACTATTTAGAATATATAATTATTGATGAAAAATATTTTAGACCCAGTGAGCTTACTGATTTGAAGGGAGATTCCTCTAAGCTACGAAGGACCTTGGGTTGGAAACCTAAGTATACTTTTAAAAGTATGATTGAAGAAATGGTAGAGGCACGACTATAAGAGTTTAGTATATGAAAGTATTAGTTTTACAAGGAAGAGATGTACATACCTATAGATTAGTTCAAGGATTTTTATCGTGCGGTGTAGAAGTTTTTGAAACTTCTAATGAGTTAGATAACTTTAGTAAGTTTGATATAGCTTTTGTAGATCCCTCATATCCTCATCCTGTGGATAAGATAAATGCGGATAGAATTTTATTTTATGATTGTGAGGACGACCCTAAATCATTTGAGAGAGGGGAAGCCTATGAGGCATTAAAAGACAGCGTAGAATTTTATGCTAAACTGGTATATATTGAGGATGATCGTGGTGACGGGATTAAAAATATAGCTTTTCCTATAAATTATTTTACTAGTTTAATTAACATAGCTAATTCTGATCTGTCTCATATACCTTATACATTTAACCCTTTACTTATTGCTGCGCCAACTTGGTTAGAGGTCCCCCCAGAACAAGTGAAGGAGGATGACAAATATTCTTTTAGTAAAGAGGAAGACATCTACTCTTTTGATATAGACAAAAATAGAGAAAAGCATTATAGAAATACTGGAATGATTTCCTATAATCAAAGAATAGATTGGCTATTATCTATGGAACAAAATGATATACCTCATACTGGTGGGTTAGTATTTAAAGATTACACTCATGAATATGTAGGTAATATATTTGGTACAGGAGTTTCTAAGTGGGACCATCCTCGTATAGGATATATGGATAATTTATTGTTATTGCATACTAATAAGGTATGTTTATGCCCTGGAGGGCATGATAGAATATCTTGGAGAACCTTCGATATAATGGCTATGGGATCTATCCTGTTTTGGACTGATGTAGGAGATAGGAAGATGCTTTATATGCCAGAGGTGTATGTGAAAGTGAAGGATGGGGAGAGCTTGGCTGAAGTTATTAGTACAAATGAAGATTCTTTTCCTCTATTATTGGAGGAGTCTATAAAGAATAAAGAACTAATAAAACTACTATCCCCAGGTAAGATAATGAAAGATTTTTTAGGGCAGATGGAGTAATTTATGATTAATAAAGTAAAAGAATTTAACCTAGCGTATGGATTACCCATTGGAACCGTGAGTGGTTACAATGACGAACGAGAGATCTCTGAAGAGGATGGTAAATCTATTATTCTCAGACGAGAGCTTATCCAGGAGGAGTTCAAAGAGCTTATGACGGCACCGTATCTGGACGAGGTTATGAAGGAGGCTTGTGACCTTGTGTATGTCGTTCTAGGGATGTTTGTGGAGTTCGGTTGGGACTTTGATGAGGCATTCGCCAGAGTGCATGAGAGCAACATGAGCAAGCTTGGAGAGGACGGTAAACCAATCTACCGAGAGGACGGTAAAGTTCTTAAGGGTCCAGACTTCTTCAAGCCTGATTTAACTGACCTCCTATAAAAGTCAAATTTGGTGTAGCTTATTTGGGGCTTTCGAGCTATAATAATGGTATGGGCATGAACGCAGAAGTATTAGAAAGACTACAAAAAGCAGGGCTCTTATCAGAGCAAACATTAGACTTGGGTAATGTTCCAACAGGATCATACGCACTCAATAAAATTATCTCTGGGGACTATCAGAAAGGTGTTCCCATTGGTATGATAACACAAATCCACGGAGAAGCAAGTACCGCTAAGACTATTTTTGTTACACACATTTTAATAGAAGCTCAGAAGAAAGGTTACTATACTATTTTAGTTGATAGTGAGAATGCTTACAGTACTGAATTTGCTAAAACTCTTGGTATTGATGCTGAGAAACTGGTTTATGCTATTCCCCAAACTGTTGAGGATTGCTTTAACTATATGGAGACCACCATTAAAAGTATTAGAGAGGTTGATAAGGATACACCTATTGTAATAGCATACGATAGTATTGCCGTCTCCCCCTCAAAAGCTGAATATGAGGCAGAGGACTATGACGGCAACAATATGGTTGGGGCGAATAGAGCTAAGGTTACAGGAGCCTGTTTGAGAAAGATCAATCCCCTGCTTCGTAAGGAAAAGGTTGCTCTTGTAGTAGTTAACCAACTAAGAAATAAGATTGGTGTAATGTTTGGAGACAACACCACCCCAGCAGCAGGGGGCAAGTCCTTAGAGTATTACCTTGGGGTCAATATTAAAACTCTTTCTGCTAAATCTGAGCGAATACTAGATAATAATAAGCAGATCATAGGTATTCAAGGAAGATGTAAGAACACCAAGAATAAAGTTTCTATTCCTTTCAGGGAGTGTGAATTTGAGTTGATTTATGACAAAGGATTGAGTCCCTTTTATGGGTTGCTTAGTCAGCTAGTATTAGATGGTCATGTGACTCAGCAAAAGGCATGGTATACCTATAAGGACATGAAATTTCAAAATAAGACATTTAACGATAACTTCTCGACAGACGACAAATTTGCTGAACTAAGGGAGATAGTAGGATTATAATGGAAAAAGACAACGATTTTATGAAAATTCTGGAAGATCTTCTGGATGAAGTATTCAATGAAAGTATGGAGAAACACTTCGATGATAAGAAACCAGAGGTTATTTATGAAAATATTGAAGACTACACCAATAAGACTGGGAAGCGTTTTCGGATGAATAAGGACCAAAAAGAGAGGGGTTTGAATAGAGAAGAAGCTTTTGGTGAGCTTTTTCCCACAAAAGATAACGAATAATCCCCTATATACTTATACGGGGTTATTATCTATGACGGATCCAAAACATAAAATATACTTGGATGCGAATAAGTATGTGTATGCTTATCAATTTCGATTTCTTAAAAATATTATAAAAACAGACCATACCTTCTCTTCCGCAGATCTTCGGGAGTATATGGATAAGTTTGTAGTTTATAATATTATAAGTGATATAGAGGAATCAGATAATGAGTCGGCTAGTTTGGTTTGGTTTGAGGATGATAGCATGATAGCTTATCAATTCCCCCAAGAGGGTAAAATAGTATCTGTACTCTCTAGTGTAGGTTACGCCTTCCCAGACTTAGAGGATATGGATATGGATGAGGATGATTGGGTATGAAGCTTAACTATTTTCAGAGAATTATGTTTTCGTTTTTGGAGGTGATCTCAGGTAGTCTGAATTTAGTCACATCTTTATTGGGCATGAGTCCAACATGGGACTTAAGCG
>Ga0080013_1003741_pt1 | contig 15620 bp, 11 predicted proteins | sample ETNvirenome_6_85_FD_69236 | JGI IMG/M metagenome (GOLD analysis project Ga0080013, IMG submission 69236) | Marine viral communities from the Pacific Ocean - ETNP_6_85 (SPADES assembly) (version 2) | ecosystem: Environmental > Aquatic > Marine > Oceanic | place: Pacific Ocean | collected 2013-06-19
ATGTCGCAAACTATATCGTAACAAGAGATCCAGATATTACTTCAATAGGCGGTTCCAAGTTAACATTAGAGATTCAGACAAAATCGATAACAGATGCACAGTTTTTGGTATTTGGGAATAATAATGACAAAAATACAATTTCGTCTGTTATGACCGTCGTTGGTGTACAATCAGGTGCATATAAACAGTTCGAAGTTACAATTACTAAGTAAGGAAAGTTAGGGAATGGCAACTTTTAAAGAGATTTCAGCAGCTGATATAAAGACCACAAAGTCTTCGTTAAATCAGCTTGTAGACATAATCCAGGAAGACGTATCTGGATCGTCGACTAGAAGAAAATATCAAGTCTTTGTTACCGGCGGGGTAGGGCCGGGTGTAACATCTTCATTGTTCCAGACCGTATATGATCAGGACTTTACCTTACAGACTGCGAACCCTATATTCGATATGACGGTAGGCCTATATAAATCTGGCTCTACTGTGCAAGGCTCTCTCTCAGGCCAGGACTCTGCTGGTAAGCTGCTATTTCCATCGACATCTATTATGATGAGAGAAAAAGTAGAGGTTTATGAACAGTTTGCCCAGACGTTATTAGGTGATCAAACATCGGCATTCTTTTCACCCTTCGGTGGAACTGATACAACGGCCCAGATTGATGAGGCAATCTTTCTTAATGTTAAGAGGCTATTTGCACGTGACCAAATTAAGAGAGAGACATTTGCAGTAAGAATGTATCAGTCAGCAAGCCAGCCAATCTCTAAGGCATCAGCGGGACTAGGAAATGACTTCACGCTGAGATCAGATGCCAATGCCACAACTCTTGAGAGATATATAGGCGCTTCAAACTTACATTCAACATCTACTGGTAGTATGAAGATCTATACAGATGTAGGTTCTGCTGTTAATAAGCGAACAACCTTCGGTGGTGAGGTCGGTGATCTAGTTGATAGTGCTGATACCAGCAATAGCATTGGGACAATCTTTTATGATGCTGGCATAGTTGTTTTGGATGCAAAGAAAGTAATGGCACCACTTCAACCAGTGTCCGGTGTTATTGATGCGATGTCAAGTAATGGAATGGGGGGTGACGGAACACCCTATACGGCAGTAGCGGGGCAAACGATAATAGGTTGCCAGAACAACCAAGGAAATAATAACGCATTCTTTATCCCTGATTTCTTTGTTTCTGCATCTATAGACAATATAGTAGACCACATTGCAGCAAATAGGTTCCAGTCTGGTTCACTAACTGCAATGACATTCCAGAATACAACAAATATTAATTCTACCCTCATATTCTGTAGGGCCACTGCCGATGAGTTTAACTACTCATCAAATCCCACTTACACTGATTCCGATAACCGAATTGTTGTTATCGATGAAGGTGCTGAAGACACTCAACGTTCATTTACTTTTCCTACGACTGTAGGCCTGTTTGATGCCAATGACAATTTATTGGCAGTCGCAAAGATGTCCAGGCCGGTTGAGAAAAATGATGAAAAGGATCTGACTGTAAGAGTTAGGCTGGACTTTTAATTTCGGAGTAAGAAATGGCGATTATTCCACTTACGCCAGACTTCTTCGAGAATTTTTCTGTCGAGGCGAATCCAAGAAGAGCGTATAGTTCATCATCTGATGGCACGATAATTGGGTCCGTCCCGGTTTTCGGTAGGATCTCACCGGTAGAGAAGAGCAACTATAGAGACTCACCATTTCAACTAACTACGTTTGATGAAGGTGGGTTTGAAGAGTGGCGGGATCAGTGGGTAAAAAACTGCCAATCGTTTACCGTCAGTGGATCAACAACTGCTCTATCCTCATCAAATAATTTTTCAAGTGCACTTGTTTATTTAGAGAAAGTAAATGCCCAAACGCTAGACGCAGGGCGCAATAAAAAACTACATGTTATTCGCTTTGAGCCGTCATTCAGGCTGACATCAGATACATTACGAAAAAATATAATAAGAAAAGTCGTATATCCGTACTATAGGATTAGGTACCCTAGCTTAAACTGGGCATTTACAAACTATAATACATTAAACTTCTTTACTGGTTCTGAGTTACCTAATGATAGTGCCATGATATACCCTGCACCGTCATCATCACTGACAGGCGAGACTCAATATAGGCCTACAGGACCATTTACCTTGGACTTCTATGTAAACCCCAGGTACACAGTTGAAGAACGCGACGCAGAGTATCATGCAGGCACAATTATGCATATGTCCTCTTCATTTGCAGTGTCTTTGGTTTCTGGAAGTGATATGAATCGACGAGGGCACTCATCAGGGTTTAGGTTACTACTACAGTTATCACATAGCGCTGATATTGCACCCTCACAGGTTGACTTAACAAAGATAGATGATGGCACTTATGCCAGTCCAGGAACTGATACTTTTAACTATAATGACTTAATGTTTCTATCTACGAACAATTCGCTAAACTTAAACCAATGGCACCATGTTGCAGTCAGGTGGGGCACAAATACCGTAAACCAGGGTACTGGCTCTATAATGATTGATGGTGTTGAGGATAGCACTTTTGTAATACCGTCCGGCTCAATAATACCCCAGTCCTTTGGTGATCCACAAGGTGATCCTGACGCACTTTTTGTTGGTAATTTTTATGAAGGACAAAATAAGTCTGAGTTTGCAATGGGCGTAATCGGAAAAAAGATAACAATACCTGAGGCTAACCTTATGGGCAACCTCATGCTTACGCCCCCTGGGACAATGACCATTAATGATGGCACAAGCAATAGGGTTATTGATTTTGCATATGGTGTAACAAACGATAATGATATAACCGTGATGGGGGCCCCTGGTGCACCTGCATATGAGACTAGGTTTGTTGATGCAATAAATGGGTCTTTTGGAGGATCTGTTAATGTTACGGCAGTCGCCGGCGCTGGTGGTGACGATGCAGTTATAAATCTGACACACGACGCCGGCGGGACCATCACGATAACATTCCAACAGAATGGTGCCGACAATATTGCTACTGACTTTATGACCGTGTCGAACATTATGGGCCCAACAGGTGGACCAAGTATTCAAAACTTAGTTGCGCAGTTCTTTAATAGTAACGCAGCTTATACCGAGGGAGTAACAGACATCACAAATGGATCTTTTAATATAGATCCTCCTGTGTATTCATTACGACATCCACTTAACGCCGAATTACACGATTTAAAGATATACGATTCTTATAGGAATACAGATCAGATATTTTCATCATCAATTGAGGGGCCTGAAAGTCTTGAGCCTGACCTTCTTTTTTATGTTCCCCCATTCTTTGTCAAAGAGAGCCGTGAACGTGATATCCTTCAAACACCATTTCAGGCAATGAGATCTAAAACAGATGATCCTTTTAATGTTGCACTTTCATTTGGTGTGGGTGGTCACTTATTAAATCTTGAGAATTTTACCAGGGAGCTTGTAAAGGGAGAATATCCACGCCTGTTACATTTAACAGCCTCAACAATAGACTCAACTACTGAATGGGCAACGGCAAATCAATTTTTATTTGCAACTGGTTCAATTAGAAAGCGAAACCTGTCTATTCTACCTAATGATAATGGTGGTTTTCGTCCTAACTTTTCGCTACTCAGGACGGGCTCACTAAATATAAATACTAGTGGTTCATTAGAGGATAGGTTTGTAAATGACTTTGGTAGTCTAGATCTTAGTTTGGTTACGCTTAACAATCTCGTTCCATCAGCTTCTATACTTCCTGGGTTAATTGCTCCGGATGCTGGTGCTAGAGGAACCCAAGGCGTAGGAACAGGATCGATTATCAGCGCAATTGAGGGTGCGGGGCCCGAAAACCTAGGTGTTGCACCTGGTTCTGTTTTGACTATACTTCAGAGAACGCGTGATACAAGCTCTAATGAGGTTGTCTTTTTCGATACATCAAATCTATTTTACGGAACGCAAATACAGGGAAAGACATTTGTTCTAAATGATCCTGGTGTTACCGGATCAAGTGGCAGGGTTTCTATGACATTTCGTGATGATGGGCGTGGAAACTTATATCGTGCTGATTGTACTGGATCACATGCAACATGGTCTAGCGTTGGAAATATAATATATGAAGAAGGACTGGCAAACGTTCTTACACCTACCATACCATATTTTGGAAAAGAATCTTTTAACGTACAAATGCGAGGAAAGCAAAACATCCATGTATTAGAGGTAATGGTGCCTTGCAGTACGGAGAATGTCAATTCAAGCTCAAACCCCGCATATAAGAGATTAAAGCCAAGTGATTACTCGTCTGACAATAATAGTTCATTTGTTTATATCACAGGATTAAACTTACACGACAATAACCTTAATATTATTGCAAAGGCAACGTTGGCGCAACCAATCGTTAAGGCAGATTCGGATGAGTTTATGTTTAGGGTAAAATTAGACTTTTAATGTATTTCTTAGGTCTCGATATTTCAACATCATGCACAGGTTGGTGCATACTAGACTCAAACTCAAACTTTATTGATGCAGGCTTTATAGATCTAAAGAAGCAAAAAGATCTATATAAAAAATCTTCGGCCATACTGTCTTTTTTGAAGATGACAAAAGAAAGATATTCAATAACCTCAGTTTTTATAGAAGAAAATCTACAGGCGTTTAGACCTGGTCTCTCATCGGCAAAGACCCTTATGACGCTATCAAGATTTAATGGAATGGTATCCCTTATGTGTTATAACACATTCGATATGGTACCGGCAATGATAAATGTAAATGTTGCTAGGAAAGCATTAGGCATCAAGATAGTGAGAAAGAAGGATGGGGGCTCTCCTACAAAAGAACAGGTGGTAACATGGGCCAGGGATAAACTAGCACACACAAGCTTTGTGTGGCCTGTTAAGGTGTTAAAAGGAGGCCCCAATAGGGGGAAAACTATTTTAGACCCCGGATGTCATGATTTGGCCGATGCCTACGTAATAGCGTCAGCGGGTTTAAAAATCAGTTTTGAACAAGGATAGCAGGTGTCTTATACTTGTACTAAATGTATAGTACCGCCGAAAAAATACAGTTCCTAGTTCGCGCATTTGGAACCTCAATCATGGGTAGTGATAAACAGAATATCGCTGTCACTTGTCCTGCATGTTCTGGAAATAACTCAAATAAGAAAAAGCTGGCAATCCGTATCGACAATGATTGCTATCAGTGTTGGGTTTGTGGTATAAAGGGAAGGAATTTAGTTTCCATTCTTAGAAAATATGCACCAGCACATCTCAACGAGTATAAAGAGAAGTTTTTAGATAAGAAATATAAGAGAAAGCTCCAGGAATCTCAAGAAGAAATAGTTGAGGTTTTAACATTACCCAGGGGGTTCACGCTACTAGCCACATCTTCAGAAGCAATTGATCCGGATATCAAAGACGTTATAAGGTATGCGATATCTAGGGGGATAAGTAAGGCTGACATGTGGAAGTTTGGACTAGGGACATGTACTACTGGAAGGTTTCGTAGAAGACTTATTGTTCCTTCATTTGATATGGATGGTGAACTAAATTACTTTGTTGCAAGAAAGATTGATGAGACACCGGCAATGAAGTACTTGAATGCAAAGGTCTCAAAAAAAGACGTTGTTTTTAATGAGCTTCGAATATGTTGGGATGATGAGTTGACTGTAGTTGAAGGGCCCTTAGATTTAGTAAAGTGTGATGATAATGCGACTTGTCTTTTAGGGTCTGAGATACGCGAGGGCTATGCGCTATTTAATCAGATAGTAAAAAACCAAACGCCCGTAATTTTGGCACTTGATCCGGATGCCATTGAAAAAACGCATAAATTTGCAAAAAACCTAACGTCGTATGGAATACCTGTGAAGATATTAAACACAGGTAATTTTGATGATGTTGGAGATATGTCCAGGGGTGATTTTCTAAAGGCTAAAGCAGCCGCAAGACCCTGGACCGAGGAGAGCCGCTTATTTTATATGATAGATAAGATTAAGAGCGGTTCAATTATTTGATAAGAGTAAATTTATGTCGCTGAGATGTATACATTTATCTGACGTACACTTCAGAGGTTTAAGTCGTCATGAAGAATACCGTGAGTCATTTGAGAAGTTCTTTAGTATAGCTAAGGACCTCAAGCCCAATATGATATTTTTGGGAGGTGACATCGTTCACTCAAAGACCCAAGGCATTTCCCCTGAGTTAATTGATATATTAAGTTGGTGGTTTACGGAGTTAGCTAGCGTGGCTTCTACGCATATAATACTGGGTAATCATGATGGGCTAGTATTAAATAAGCATAGGCAGGATGCCATTACCCCCATTGTGAAGGCCTTAAATAACCCGAACCTATATCTTTATAAGGACTCAGGAAACTATCCTCTCGAAGGTGATCTAGAGGGCTATAGCTTGGCTGTATTTTCTTGTTTTGATACTGAAAGATGGGAAAGCGTAAAACCGATTGAGGGACTTATAAATATAGGCACGTTCCACGGTAGCGTCGTAGGTTCAAAAACTGACATTGACTGGCAGGTAGAGGCAGACGTTGATCTTGCGTTCTTTAAGGGCTATGACTTTGTGTTCTTGGGTGACATACACAAGATGCAGTACCTAGATTCTGAGAAGCGTGTTGCATATCCAGGCTCGACAATTCAGCAGAACTATGGTGAAGATCCTGGCAAAGGTTTTTTGTTTTGGGAAATAGACAGCAAGGATAAATTCACTAGCACGTTTTATGAAATACCTCACTCAAAGCCATTTGTTACTATTGATTATCCCGGAGACATACAGGGTATGTTAGATAGGTCCGAGGTTGCACCCGATGGTTCGAGATTTAGGGTTAGATTAAAGACACCTCTTCCTCAAGCAGAAATAAAACAGATCTATGCCGCATTAAAGGAGTTTAAGTCAGCATCTGAGGTTGTCCTAAAGCAGGATTTTGATCTAGATGTAGGCGTAATACAAACGGCTGAGGGAAAGTTTTTTACTGATGACCTTCGTGATAGTAAAACGCATAAGAGGCTATTGCGTGAGTACTATAGCTCAATGGATTTGGATGAAGATGATTGGTCAAGGCTGGATTTACTGGTTGACAAGTATTTGTCAATGGCATCAAAGGATGATAATGTTCCCAGGAATACAAAGTGGATGCTTAAAAAGATGGAGTTTGACAATACATTCTCATATGGGAAGGGAAATGTTGTTAATTTTGATAATCTAAATGGAATCACTGGAATATTTGGAAAGAATAGGACTGGAAAGTCTTCAATTCCTGGTACACTAATGTACGGTATGTTTAACACAACTGACCGTGGCCCAATTAAGAACCTGCATATAATAAACTCTAGAAAAGGGCACTGCCTGACGAAGATTGATTTTTCTGTAAATGGTCGACTTTATAGAGCCTCCAGGCAGTCAGTAAAACATCAGACTAGAAAGGGATTACTGCATGCTACTACCCATCTAAATCTTCATATGTTAAATTCACAAGATGAAGTCGTGAAGGACATGAATGAAGAACAAAGGAGGGAGACCGAAAAGATACTTCGATCAATGGTAGGTACGTCTGATGACTTTTTACTTACGTCTTTAGCAAGCCAGGGTGAAATGAATACGTTTTTAAAGCATAGGGCAACGAAGCGTAAGGAGATATTGGCAAACTTTTTAGATCTAGGCGTGTTCGAGCTAATGCTTAGTCATATAAGGGAAGATTCATCTGATATAAAGGGAGCATTAAAAAACGTTCCTGATCGCGAGTGGGATACACTCATTGATGAAAAAGTCAGAAAGCTAACTCTAAAAACCTCAGAAAGGAATGAGATTTCTGATGAGCTACAGCGTTCAGATTCAAGATTACAGCATCTTCGCATAGTGATGGCAACACATAAAGATAAGGATCTTGTAACACTTGGTGATGTTACTGCAGAAGAGAAAATATTTAATCAGTCAAAACAATTATGTGAAGATTTACTCCGCGAGATTGAAGATTTAGACACCCAGGCTGAAGAGTGTGATCTCAAAATGTCGAAGATAGAGAGTCTTAGGTCACAGTTTCCAATAGATGAGTTAAAGAAACAACGCGAACTGCAACAAGACTTAGAAAGATCACTAAGGGATCTTGAGCATCAACGTGAATTAGAAAAACAGCTTTTGTCAAGCAAGAAAAGGCTAGTAAAAAAATTAGAGCCATGCTCATGTACAGTCCATCTCCCAGGGTGTAGGTATGTAATTGAGGCTGATAAACATAAATTACTCGTTGAAGAACAAGCAACAAAATTAAAAGACGCACAAGACAAGATTAGGATAGCAAAAAGGGCTTTAAAGAAGATAAAAGATAAGCAATTGGATGAAAAGATTAAGAAGTATGATGATATTCTTGTTCAGGAAAGAGACCTATTGAAAAAGAGTTCAGAGGTATCATTATTACTATCACAGAAGAGACAGGTCATAGAGCAAGAAAAAGATGCTATGAGAAATAGTAGGGAAAAGCTAGATGATCTTAGGTCACGAGTAACAAATGACGAGTCCTCTATTGAGATTTCAGGTATTAAGAATGAGATTAGGATACTTGAGTCTGAGAGCAGATCTCTTGATGCAGAAAAGTTGTCATTGTCTGAGCTCTTAGGGCGTCTAACTAGCGATATAAAGAAACTTGGTGAAGAAAAAACAAAGTACATCCAACTTTTAGATGAATGGAAGACCTACGACTTATTAATGGGTGCATTTTCTAAAAAAGGAATTCCTCTTCAAATAATGATGTCACAGCTACCGGCCATAAATGAGGAGATCGCAAAGATACTACAAGGTGTAACCGGCTTTACTGTAGAGTTAGAGGCCGATACTGCATCAAACGCAATGGATATATATATCAATTACGGCGATTCTCGTCGAGTAATCGAGTGCGCATCAGGTATGGAGAAAATGATGGCATCTCTTGCGATTCGTGTTGCGTTCATTAACATATCGTCCCTTCCACGCACTGATATTTTGATTATAGACGAGGGCTTTGGAGCATTAGACGACACTAATATTGAATCCTGCAGTCGTTTACTGGAATCACTAAAGAAATGGTTTAAAAATATATTGGTTATATCACATGTTGACGCAATAAAAGACGCAGTTGACAATGTTTTAGATATAACTAGCGACGGAAAGGATTCGCATGTCTTACATGGATAATATAAGGTGGAAAAAGCTTGATGGATATCGAGAAATAGCATCAGTATCATCGATCACGGTTATAAGGCCAATAGGAGATAACGATAAACTTGATTTATCATGCCACGTATGTCATACAATGCTCAGAGGTATAGAGGATTCAGAGGAATTATTACGGTTAGGCGCATGTAGACAGTGTACGGATCGTTGGGCATACATAAACTATGATAAGTGGATTGCCGGCTGGAGACCATCTATAGAACAAGTAGGCGAAGAGCTAAAAGAAAGGAAAAACACTCCTGTTTTTCAGATAACGCTCAAGCAAAATACTTAAACATAGTCAGGAGATTAATATGTTGACGTTTAATGAGATAAATTTACTTGGACAAATATTGTCCGACACGTCCGCTAGCGGCCAGGGTAATATTGCAAGAATAAATAGCCATCTTCAGGATAACAATCTGGTTTTAACGTACAGTACGATTGTAAATTTTGCAGGTGAACAAGCTTTAAGGCTTCAAACAGATAGGCTAGCGCATGAATCTAACTCGGTTCTTAAGAACAGGATAACTGAAATAAAGAGACAGTTTAATAAGGTTTCTGAAGAAGGTCTTAAGCTAAAAGAGCAAGATAACAATGATAGTATAGAACTAATCCAGGCTACCTCAAATTCACCCCTAAAGGTTGCTTACTATAGAAGGTTTGTTACCTTAAAAATTGAGAACTGATAAATTGTGGCTGCAAATAAGAAAAGACAAGTAAACGAAATAATCAAGTGCGGAAAGTCACCAAAGTACTTTTTTAACAAATATGTAAAAATACAGCACCCCACAAAAGGTCTACTTCCATTTAATACGTACCCTTTTCAAGATGACTGTGTAGAACAGTTTAATGATCATCGTTTTAATGTTATTCTAAAATCTAGGCAGCTAGGCATATCTACTCTAACGGCTGCATATGCCGTGTGGTTGGCAATTTTCTATAAGGATAAAAATATTCTGGTTATTGCTACGAAACTATCTGTAGCAATGAACTTTATTAAGAAAGTGAAAGTTGCAATTAGGCATGTTCCTAATTGGCTTGTTTTGCCCCAGATAACAACAAACAATAAGCAATCCGTTGAGTTTAGCAATGGTTCAACAATAAAGGCAATTCCAACGTCGGATGACGCTGGCCGCTCTGAGGCTCTCTCATTATTGATTGTTGACGAGGCTGCTTTTGTTAGGAATTTTGACGAACTATGGATGGGCCTTTACCCTACGTTGTCTACTGGTGGCCGTGCTATAGTACTATCAACCCCCAATGGTGTAGGGGGGCAATATTATGATCTTTATATGAGGGCTTTTGAGGGCTCTAATGAATTTAATGCCATAAAACTTCCTTGGGACGTACATCCTGATCATGATAATGAATGGTTTGAAAATGAGTCGAAGAACTTAACACCAAAACAGGTAGCACAAGAGCTATTATGCGATTTTGCTGCTTCAGGCGATACATTTTTAGGCGTAGAAGACTTAGACTTTATCCGCCATTCGCTTTGTACACCTCTAGAGCGGTGGGGCCCTGAAATGGGGGTCTGGGTATGGAAATATGCTCTTTCAGAGCACAGTTATGTAATCTCTGCCGACGTTGCGAGAGGCGATGCCACAGACTATTCAGCGTTCCATGTAATTGATATTGATAATTCGGAAATTGTAGCAGAATATAAGGGAAAAGTGCCGCCAGATCAGTTTGCTGTACTGCTAAATGAAGCAGGCATGAGATATAATAAAGCACTTTTGTGTCCAGAGAACAATACGTACGGTTATGCCGTTATTATGAAGCTTTTTGAGCTAAAATACCCAAATTTATACTATAAGAACCAAAAAGATAAGTACGCCGCGATGTATGGCACTGATTCCTCGATTCATAAGGTCGGCTTTACGACCTCTGGGCAGTCTAGAGCTCAAATACTCACAAAACTTGAGGAAGTGATAAGAAATAAGCAAATAAAAGTATATTCATCTCGGATGTATGAAGAGTTGAAGACGTTTGTCTGGAAAGGGCAGAAGGCACAGGCCATGAAGGGCAAAAATGATGATCTTGTCATGGCCCTTGCAATAGGCGTGTGGCTTTATGATGCATCTAGCTCATATAGCAAGTCTTCAGTTGATCTCAACAAGGCGATGCTGGCCGGATTCGCTGTTAACAAAGGCATCGATGACCAGGGAAATAAAAACGGTTGGCATGATGCGCATATCAACCCGTTTGTACCACGTGTATTTGGTTCGCAGCCTGATTTGTCATCTTCTTTTGGAAAGATTTATGGTGATATGTCGTGGGTGCTTTAATTGTTTATGTTATTGAAAGCATAAATAGAATAAGTCAGTAGGATTTTAAAATGGCTAGAAAAAACAGAAACTTATTTTCAAAACTAACGCAGCTCTTTAGGTCTGGCCCTCTTGTTAAGCGTCGTGTACGTGATTTTTCTGGAAAAAACGTAGACTCATCTGCGCTTGAGTCTTTTCGTCGAGCGTATAGTGATGTCTATAACTCAACAATAAGCGCATATGGCCAGTTTGACAGAATGTCTAGGTATAGCGACTTTAGTGAGATGGAGTCAACCCCTGAAATAGCATCAGCATTGGATATCTATTCTGAGGAAACAGTATCAGCGGATGAGAAAGGTGAAGTTCTTCACATATACTCAGAAAACAGAAAGATTCAAGAGTTACTTGAAACCCTTTTTTATGATACATTAAATGTAGACTTTAATTTAGTAATGTGGGTTCGTAATTTATGTAAGTACGGTGACTTTTTTCTATTTAATGATGTATCACCTGAGTATGGTGTTATAAATGCATTTCCAATCCCTATATCTGAGATAGAGAGAGAGGATGGGTTCGATAGAGAAGATCCTATGGCTGTTCGATATCGCTGGATAACCCAAGGAAATCAAGTTCTAGAAAACTGGCAAGTTTCCCACTTTAGATTATTAGGGAATGATGCATTTTTACCTTATGGTTCGTCTGTTCTTGAGTCCGCGAGAAGAATTTGGCGACAGTTAATACTAATCGAAGATGCAATGCTTGTTTACCGGGTTATCCGTGCACCTGAAAGAAGGGTGTTTTATATAGACGTAGGAAACGTCCCACCTGAAAATGTTGCAGACTATCTTGAGCAAGCACAAACAAGTTTAAAGAGAAATCAGCTAGTTGATAAGAGTAGTGGGAAGGTTGACCTCAGGTATAACCCACTAAGTGTTGATGAGGACTATTATATTCCTGTACGTGGAGGAGACAGTGGTACAAGGATTGACACACTGGCAGGTGGGCAGAATACTGCTGCAATAGAAGATGTTGAGTATATACAGAAAAAGCTCTTTGCCGCGTTGAAAATCCCTCGTGCATATCTAGGTTACGATGAAGACGTCGGCGCAAAGGCTACGCTAGCGCAGGAAGACATTAGGTTTAGTAGAACGATTCAAAGAATACAGAAAACCGTATTGTCTGAGCTAAATAAGCTGGCAATGATTCATCTTTTTTCGCATGGATATGAAGGTGAGGATTTACTTGATTTTGAGCTTAAACTATCCAACCCATCATCAATTGCGCAACAACAGAAGCTTGATCTTATCAGGACTAGATTTGAAATTGCTGGTTCTGCGCCAGAAGGCCTTATGGATAAAGAGTGGGTCAGAAAAAATGTAATGGGCCTCCGGGATGATGATATTGTTAAGATCGAAGAGGGAAGAGTAGCTGACAAGCTTCGTGATCTAGAGGTTGAAAATGCGACATTACCTGAGGAGGGTGGTGGTGAAGGTGGTGGTGATGAAGGTGGAGGGGATGATGCTGCTGCTGACGATACAGGCGGCGATGACGAGGGCATGGGAGATTTAGACGATCTTTTCGCCGGTGACGCTACTGATGGTCCTTTACTTGTCGCCGTAGATAAAAAAGGGGGCCGACCATTCAAGGAAGATGATAACAAAGACGATGACGACGACGATGATGAGGACTTTTCTTTAAAACTTTCTCTTCAAGATATGGATTCACCCACAAAGGCACAAAAGCAAATTCGGAATATGTTTAATGAGCCAATGAAAAAAAGTAGAAAGACCCACTCCGGACCTTCTAGTACACATATGCCTGACCTTGCAAAGATGACATCAGTCGGGAAATCGGCTAGGGATCAAGATAGCATGAACAAGCCTTTTGACGAAGACTTTATTAAAAATCCATTTAGCGAGAACTTCTTACCCCGTAATACCCAGATGGACACCTATTTAGATAAAAAGATGTCCCAGAGACAAAAAATGACAAACGATATAAGGTCTGCTTTGTCAAGTCTAAAGAGGTCTTCGGATTGGCCTACAACGGGATTGATATCAGAGAGTGACACAACTGATGATGAAGATCAGTTGGTAGAGATAGTTTTAGACAGCGACGGGAATGTGATAACAGATGGCGAAGACACATAATAAAAAACGTAATGTTGCAATTATATTTGAGCAATTGTTAAAAAAAGCGGCTGAGGCAACTGTAGAGAAAAAGAAGCCAACAGCCGATGCTGCATTAAGGATAATAGACAAGCACTTTATAACAGGTTCAGAACTCTACAAGGAGTTTAGGCTATTCAATGCCCTTATAAAGACGACTGTGCCATCCGAGGCGATCGCAATAAGGATTTTAGAAGAATCCAAGAAGGCAGCCAAGACACATGACCCAGTTAAGCTTCGAAGCGAAAAGTCGGAACTGATTAAAGAAATTAATCATACATTTAAAGATCGATCTTTCTATAACCAAAACATAAAAAACTATAGGGACTATGCAACCGTACAGACGCTATTGAATGACTGGCGTTCAGGTGAGCCAAACATAAAGCGTATTGCAAATTATGAGACCCATACTGTAGGAATGTTATTAAGAGAGAATGATGAAACAACGATAAAAGATGAGCAGAATGAAGAAATAAGTCAATTGACTGTCAATATAATGATCGAGAAATTTAATAAGAAATATGGGATGGTCCTAAATGATGAACAAAGGGGCATTATAAAGGAATACGTATTTTCTGCAGCTACTGGAAATGATAAGAAGATACTTTCTGAGCTTAAGAAAATGAAAAGCCAGACGATCCGGGAGCTGAAGTCATTTAGAAGAAACTGTGATAATAATATATTGTTGGAAAAAATTGATGCCGTAGAGTCTAGGTTAAATGAAACAAAGGCTGAGAAGGTCGATGATGATACGGTCTCAAGGTTCTTACTCATGTCAAAACTTAAGCAAGAAATTTTGGAGAAAACAAGATGAGTAAAAAGTTACTTACCGACTGGACACTTTTTGAATATACACCAGATATGGTAAATGAGTCCCGTGAAAGAAACAATGGAAAGGTAATGATGAAAGGTGTTTTGCAAAAGGCCGATACCCTTAATCAAAATGGTCGTGTCTATCCACTTCCTGTTTTAGAGCGTGAAGTTAGAAACTACCAAAAGTTTATTGCTGAAAATAGAGCTTTAGGCGAATGTGATCATCCAGACTCATCAGTTGTTGAGCTTAAGAATGCTTCGCACATAATTCGTGAAGCTTGGATGGACGGCGACGTTTGTTATGGTAAGGTTGAATTACTTGATACTCCTGCCGGCAAAATCCTACAGAGCTTAGTTGAGTCAGGCGTTACGTTGGGTATTTCATCACGTGGCGTTGGATCGACAAAGAGGGAAGGCGATAATCAGATTGTGCAGGATGATTTTCAGCTAATCTGTTGGGACTTTGTTTCTGAGCCTTCAACTCCTGGCGCCTTCGTGATGAGAGAAGGCCGCGAAATAAATGAAAGTGAAATCAATCGACACTTTACAAGTAGTGATAGGATTGATAGGATTTTCAACGATATCATTGATTGGGAGGATTAAAGGTGGCGAACTACTATTCAGGTGATAGAACAAATGATGCACCCCAGGCATCATGGCCCAAGCCTGGGATTAATGCCGTAGGTGAATATCAGATGTCGGGGCAGCCTTTCTTGTTGACATTTGGGTTAGGCGCAGCAGGGAATGATGGAGACGGAGGCACTGAGGAAATCTTTGGCGACGTTGGTGGTGCCAAAAAGATTGTTGACGATTCAGCGTCAGCTATTCATTTTCCAGCTATTACGAAGAAGATTACATTCACAAACAAAAGCAATGCAGTAGCGTATGTGTATTTTTGTTCGACTATGGTGCCTTCCAGTGTAGGTGGCGGCGCAGCCGGGGCTGATCTGAATGAAGACAACGATCCAGTCGATGTTGTCTCTAGGGGCAATCGGGTAACCACCGCTGAATTGAATGCGTACCATAACGTTACTCGGGATAACCGCCCTCAGTCGGCTGTAAAAGAAAACGGTACATACATTGAGGTCGCTGATGATGCATCTATTGAGCTAGAGGTCAAGTGTAGAAAGATATTCATTGCCGGCGACGGTGGCCACACCACCAGCACAATTGTTGCAGAGCTAACATCTATTGAAGAACAGTACG
>Ga0080013_1003742_pt1 | contig 15619 bp, 22 predicted proteins | sample ETNvirenome_6_85_FD_69236 | JGI IMG/M metagenome (GOLD analysis project Ga0080013, IMG submission 69236) | Marine viral communities from the Pacific Ocean - ETNP_6_85 (SPADES assembly) (version 2) | ecosystem: Environmental > Aquatic > Marine > Oceanic | place: Pacific Ocean | collected 2013-06-19
GCCGTGCTTACCATCGAAGTGATGACCCTCCACAAGCGAGGTTATAAGAACAGCTAGTTGCTAGCTGCAAACAATCTTGCCGGGGTTCGCCCCGGCTTTTTTGTGCCTACTGTGAGTGCATGCGTGTGCGTAGTAACTCACAGAGAACCTGGACAATGCCGCGCGAGTTAAATGCGGCATACAAGTAACTCACAAAAGCTCACAAAATAAAGTTGTAGAATGCATGCAATGGGCGGGGGCCCCCTCCCCCCCCTACGGCGCCCGATATATGTGCTTAGCAAGTATTCCGGGGATAAGTGCTGCCCTAAGTACATTCACAACGGCTCTGAATTTTTTGAAACTTTTTGGCCGACTATAGAAATTAATAGAATTTCAGACATAATTACAGTAAGATGAACAACATAGAAAACATATTGATACTAATGGGCATGGGCAGTGTGGCCCTGTTATGGGCTTTCAGTCTAGGTGGGGCGCTAGCGGCTGTATATGACACAGCGCGCGGTCCAATCGATGGCTTGATCAAGAGGATCAAAGGGTAGGCATGCGACGCGATGACGAACCCCCTTGTACATGCGCTAGTGTTCTTGGCCGCGGTTCTGATCCCTGGCGGCTTGCTGGTGTACTTTGCTTGGAGAGCTATCTCCCTTAAGGGGGAACCTAATCATACGGCTCAAAATCCGGGATCTGAGAATATTCCAGACAGGCCTCCAACTCCAGCCGAAGCCCAATCAGCATTCCGGGACATGTTCCCCACAGAATCGCTTCGCGCGCGGAACCGACGGCTTAAGCTGAGCCGTGCTAGGGCACTCCGGCGTAGAAATTCTAAATCTTAATTTCCAGGATTTGGTGTTTTGGCACAAGAAGTGCATATATCCACAACAACTTATTTAGGCTATGTGTTATACTGCTGCCTACTTATGTCTGTTATGCGTTCTTACTTCCAACAAAACAATGATGTGACCGAGGCAGTCTTCTGGGTTTGCTGCGCTATCATTGCTGGCTCGGGCGCCCGAGTACTGATGTACCTATAATGCTTTATCCCTTTATTAACTTCGACAGAGCCTTTGGTACCCTTTTGAACTGCGCCGTGCAATACGGTAGCCTCTCTGCACACCAATGGAGTGTGCGAGTATGCGTCTGCATGCTATCATATGAGGTATGCGTCGGGTTGCGATTTAGAAAGCGTTTCTAGATCTTTCTAACACAAGAAAATTTGCGAAGAAAAAATCGCGGATTTTTGACTATTTAATAACGGAAGTGTTATATGGCCCCTGTTCATATTATTTTGAGTGTCCTTTTATTGATTTGTCTGTCAATGGGGGCATATTGGTCAATTTTGAACTATCGACGTTATAAAGCCAACATGTTGGTCGCTGACGAGTTGGACTCTATTATTGCCTCAACACTTGAGACGATTAAAGGAAGCAAAAAAACTATCGCGAAACAAAAAAGCGGTGGCGTGACTGAGCTGGGCGAATCTCCTGAGCTGATGTCAACAATTATAACAGTTCTCATAAATAAATTTGGAAATGTTCGCCTTTCCATGGACGATTTTATGATTGCCGATCATGAATATGTTTCTGTCTATGTCGACGCCAAAACACAAGAAATTATTCTTTCCATGGATCACAGCCTGAGTTTAACAAATCCTTATGTTAACTATCCAACTCCTGATGACGGAACCTTTCATTAGGCTTTGTTGGATCTGATTATTAATGTGAAACCTGGCGACCTAGTTCGAATGCATAAACACGGGGCTATTGGTATTGTTACTGAGGTGTTTGCTGATTTGAACCCCTCTGACCCCTGGATAAGGGTTTTGTTCACTCACCCTACCCAAACTTATCAATGGTGTAAAGAAACGGGCCTGGAGGTCTTAAAAAGAGAAGAGGGACTCGAGGTCCCCCCGCTCCCGGGCGCAATCATTAGTAAAAGTGGGAGCTTATGAGTCGCGCCACAAATTGTTTGAAGCGAACTTAAGCACTTCTTCGGCAGAATCCTCGTTATAGCCGTAATCTTCAATAAGAGTTTGTACCATTGCGTTGAACTTCTTCTTTTGCTTGGTATCCCGGCTCTTGGATTTGGTTACGATACGGGAAATATCACGGACTGACGCCACAAGTTTTGTTTCAATGGCTTCTCGCAGCGGACCGTAGGACCGCCAATCAATCACCTCACCCCGCCGAAGCTTGGCAAACATATACGAAGTGATATCGGCTCGGAAGTTGTTTTTGGAACTTCCCTTGATTCCGATTTGTTCCTCGATGCTAACCAGGAACCTCTCATCTGCTTCCATCTCTTCGTTGGTTACTCTGTCTTTCACCTTAGTGTTGTTAACATAGGCTTCTGCGTGATCCAAGTAATTATTGAAAAGAGATTCAGCCTGTTCTTCATAGGCTGACACAAAAGCCTTCGTGATCTCTTTTTCTAGAATGGACAGATATTCTTCATGAAGAGATTTCTGTAAAAACTGAAGATAATACTTTCTATTGTCGGGATTCACAATCTGCTCTTTTACCTGCTTGATCAGAGCATCTCGAATGGAGATGGGAGTGATCATGTTTTTAGTGGAATCGGCTAAGGCCGCATCGATAGCTTTCATGACAAAACGCGTTGAGATACCCGTCATGCCTTCGTCTTCCACTTCCTCGCGGAGATCAATAATATCGACCTTTTTGATTAGGCCCTTCTCTACAATCTCTTCTCCATTGTAGATCTTCATCTTGGTAACAGGGTCCACTTTATTAGAATGCTTCAATCTCGACAACACAGCAAACATGGCGGCGACTTCCAAGGTATGGGGAGCAATATGGTAATTATAATCGGAACGTCCGATCAATTTCTTGTAAATCTTGACTTCTTGCTCAAATTCTAGAGTGTAAGGAACATTAACCCGGACGATACGATCAAGGATAGCTTCGTTAGTATGCTCCGACTTGAACTTGTTCCACTCCGCTTCGTTACAGTGAGCAAGGATAACACCATCAAAGTAGATCATCGCCTGCTTGCCGGGGGAAGGAACATTCTTCTCCTGGGTTGCAGTAATCATGGTATGCAAGAACTCAATCTCGTTCTTGAAAACTTCTACAAATTCCACGATGCCCCGGTTCCCCACATTGAAGGCGCCGTTGAGCGAGAGAACGCGAGGATCATCCTCCGGGTAGAGATCTAATTTAGAGATGTCTTCTGAACCGATGAGAAGACTTGTATCCTGGGTGTTGGGATCCATGGGAGGGACGACGCCAACACCTTTTCTTCCGCGTACCGAAAAAGAAGCTTGTGTAATGGGGAACTTAGTATAGTCTCCACCGAACTCTTTGATAAGACGATGACGACATACCGGACACAGATCTCCTTCGATCTTGATCCCATATGACTGTTCAAAGTCGTCACGCAAAGAGCGTGGGATGAGATGGAGGGGTTCTTCGCGAATAGGACACCCGTCTAGCGCCAGAATGGGATCACAGTCTTCCAGGGCGCTCTTGATGTGCTCAATAAGAGCAGACTTACCCGCACCTACCGGACCGAGCAATAGAAGAACCTGCCGGCTCTCTTCACCCTTCATTGCTGCAGAGGATAAGAATCGCATGACCTTTTCTAGAGGCTTCTCCATTCCAAAGAAGTGAGGAGAAAAATAGTTATAGACTTTAACAGTTTCACCATTAAAGACCTTGTTACACCGTTCATCTCCTTCCTCTAGAGTAGTTACCCCCGATGAAATCAACTGGCGGTATAAGCGCTTGTGCGCAAGAGCTGCAAGACTCTTATCCTCCTCTAGTAATTGAAGATAATCTTCTAGAGTGCCTTCAAACTTTGCAGCTTTTTTGCTCTCTCTGTGTTCTTTCACACGTTCTAAAAATTTATTGGTTGTGGTCATGTCTAAAACTCCCATACTTCATTTTCCACGAGAGAGACGAGTTTTACATCATCTCCCCATAAGGTTTGTAGATGTTCATATACTTTGCTAGCGTACTGAATATCTAAGTCTCGGCCGTCATGTTCATGAACTAAGCAAAGAGTATTATCTTTCTTTACTTCATCAACATAAACAATGGGTACTCGATTGAGTCCCACATTTCTAATTAATTCGTCACGGACTTTTTCCCATCCGTCATCGTCAGATACGTCATCTATTGTAATCGCTTTTTTGGTTTTTTTGAAGGAATAACTAAAGTAATTCATATCTTGCATGAACTTCTCATCTAAATAGAATCGCAAAAAGGATATATCATTGTGAACTTCTCGCACTATCATCGCTTCATCGAAGCCTTCTTCTTCAATAATCTTTTCAAACAACTTGAATCCTAGATGGTAAGGGTTGAGTTGGCCCAAGTGGGCGCGTACGACCTGATTGTGAAGCTTCAAGAACGGAAGATGAAGACTATCTGGTAAGTTTAGCTCCTGGATAATCTTGTAGTGGATAGTGCACGCCCATCCTTCATTCATGACCTTAGTCAAGGCTTGGGGGATGAAGTACTGCGAGCTTTCTTCCACGATAAGGAGGAGATGTCTTTCCCAATCGGATAGGTGTTTACTATGATCAGCGATGAAACGGAGCACGTTATATTCGGGTTGCAACGGGGTCTTGGTGATATCGCCTTCATAAGCTGGGTCATTCTCCATTTTTTCACGTTCTAAGGCCACTTGTTGGGTAGTGGTGGGAGTGGTGATCCCGCGATAGCGCGGTACCTGATATTTGATCGCGTGGCCGGCGTCCAAGATATTCTCTACCTTGTCGATCCCAATAGAAGGGTCTTCAATGAGTTGTCGCACGAACTTGGCTCCGGCCTTGAAGGTATCGATGACATGGTTGGGGTTCGTTTCCGCAAACATACGGTTTTGTTTAAAGAAATCGGAGTGGCCGACACAGTGCGCCATGGTAAGAAGATGAATATAAAGGGCATTTTCCCGCATCAGGTAGGCAATACTAGGATTCGAGTTGATAATCATCTCATAGGGCAGTCCCGTTTGTCCCATGTTGTACAGGGTGTGAGTCCTTTCATACTCTTTTCCGTAAGACCAGTGACGATAATGAGTAGGAAGGCCTGTATATGCCATGGCGCCCATCATTTCCTGGTAATCGATAATCTCATAGTCAATAGGGTGCCAGTCTAACCCTAAATCCTCGGCAACACGGATGATTTTTTCATCCCAATGTAGCAAATCTGCTTCGGTCCAGTCACTCATGGGTAGATTTTCCTCCAAATAACGAATGGAAAGCTTTCCAGATGTGTTCTGGTTGACCCACCATAACTTTTTTGAACTTATTATCACATAGAGGGTTCAATTTAGACCATAAGTTCTCCATTTCTTCATTTTTCCATGCCGAAAAGGTCCCCCATGGTGTGCCATGGAAGGGATCGTTGGGATCAACCTCATCAGCTAGGCCCTTATAGTGCTCATTGATTTCACAATATCCCGTCAATTGGCTGACATCTTTGATTTGGGAGAACAAATCGATGCATTTTTCGTTATCTGAGGTCCAATTCTCGCCATCACCGCAATAAAAGGAATAAATATTCCATGAATTTGGATGATATTCCTTCTGGATGATGTCTAATTCTAAATCTAGGCAGCTCGAAACGATCGTGCCGCCGTGTGTACCCACCTTAAAGAAGTCGTCTTCATCCACACGCTTGGCTTGAGTGGAATGAGAAATAAAAACCACCTCAACTTGATCATATTTGTGGTTCAAAAACTGGTATAAGAGGAAAAAGAAGCTTCTTGCAAGAAATTTGCGCTCCATGGACATGGAACCGGAGACATCCATGAGAAAAAAGATGGCCGCCGAGCTGTTTTCTTTGACTTTGGGCTTGATGTGGTGATATTTGAGGTCATCTTTGTGAAAGGGAAAGCGTTCATCTCCCTCCGGATCATATGTGCCGGCCTTTTCGGCCATTTTCTGGCGGCGGATCTTCCGTTTGAGTGTTTCTTTCTTAGATAACCGAGGGCGGATCCCCTTGAAACGATAGCCTTTGCGTTTAATGGTCTCATGAGAGACAAAACGAAACCTTTTCTTCTCTAGGTCGGGTAGCTCAAGGTCATTGAAGAGATATTCAGCCAGTTCTTCCAGACTTACCTCTACATCATAATATTCGTCGCCTTCTTTGTCACTCGCCTTCCCTGTGCCCTGTCCTTGACCCTTCTCGGCTCGTTGTTTACCAATTTTTTGGCCCCTTTTGATGGTATGATCGCCCCCAGAGCCCACGGACTTGTTTTTTTCGTTATTTCCGTAAACAAATCGGTACTCTCTGATCCCTTTCACGGGGATTCTAATCTTTTTTGTTCCATTTTGCCCAATTATTGACTCTTCTGCAATAACATCCTTAATAGATTCTTTAATAGCCTTTTCAATTTTCTTTTTGTGTCGGAATCGATCGCTTGCTGCCCGGTCGACGATGGATTTGTGTTTGCGGAAGACGCTCATGTATTAATTATCTTAAGAGTGGAACTAATAACAATTATAATTGATATATAATGTAAAGTCAAGTCTTAATTGGCTACTTATAAGAGAATGGATAAGAATTTTTACAATAAAAGCTCCTCAGATAGTCTTGGATGGCTTCCGAGTTGGTTTGGGTGCTCACTTTTCGACAATAATCTCGTAAAAGCTGTTCAAAAGTGGCAAAAAGCTCATCATTTAACGGCTGACGGTCTCGTGGGGCCGATGACATACAGGAGAGTTTGGACGGCCCGGGAAGCTGATATTTCGGACCATAAGCCAACCAGTAGGTGTCCGTTCCGCGCCGGACAGAAACATATTGTTCACAATGGTAATTTTATCCCCATTAACTGGGATAAGGTGATACTTTGGGACGAAAATGATGGTTTCAAGTCCAAAAAAGGCAATTATACCGATTATTCTGGAAAGCCGGACCGAAAACCCACTATGTTTGTAAATCACTGGGATGTTTGTCTCTCATCTGAGTCTTGTGCTAAGGTATTGAACAAAAGAGGAATCTCGGTTCACTTTTTAATTGACAATGACGGCACTATTTTCCAAATGCTCGATACACAGCACAAAGCATGGCATGCTGGAATCCCCCGCTATGAGGGAGGCAACACTAAAGGAATTGGAGTTGAAATTAGTAACGCATACTATCCCAAGTATCAAGACTGGTACGTACGTCATGGATTTGGTGAAAGGCCGCTTCAAGAGCATGGATATGTGCATGGAAAAACTTTAAAACCTTTTTTGGACTTTTATCCTATTCAACTAGAAGCCCTTAAAGCTTTGTGGGCTGCAGTACATCTTGGGGTCGGGATCCCTCTTGAGTATCCGCGGAATGATGATGGTTACATTGATACAGGGTTAAATCGAGAATGTGAGCGTGGACAATTTCATGGAATTTGTAACCATTATAATTTTATTAAAAGTAAGATTGATTGTGCCGGGTTAGATGTTCCCCGACTGATTGAAGAAGCAAAAGAACTACTAGGACACCACTAAAAATGAGCGATCATAATAAAATAATTTTAGAAATTTCGACAGTTGTACAAAATTTGACTCTAAAACTAGAATCTCTCCAAGCAAAAGTAGACGAGTTATGTAAAAGCACTGGGGATTGCGCGCGTGTGAAGACAGTGAATAAAAAACTTATCTCAGAAAAAAATAAATCTAAAAATTAAATGGAACTAATTTCAACTCATTTTGTTAAAACACAGGATGTAGGATATCACGGCAATCTCTTTGGTGGTGTAATGCTAGCATGGCTCGATGAAGCGGCAGCAGCTTTTGCAGCACAATCTGCAGATACTCCGCGCATGGTAACCAAACACATTGCCGGGCTGACATTCCAGAAGCCCGTGAGGCCGGGTCAAATCATCAAGATATATGGAGAGGTGGCCAAGGTAGGTAAAACCTCTCTAACGCTGAATATGGAGGCCAGGAGGCACTCTGTATACAACGGTACGCAGCGACCAGTCGTAAGTACCCAGATGACGTTCGTTCGTATTGACGGCGATGGCGAAGCAATTCCCATATCCGAAAGAGTGCGTCTTAAATATCGAGACCCCAAAGATTTCACTTGATTACAACTATTTATAACATATGAAACTCCTATTTGAAAACTGGCGAAAATACCTTGCTGAAAGATCATCAGATGACGCGTTCTCTCTCGCTGTTGATTTTCTCGTCGATACCTTTACGGATCGCAGGAATCTTGATTTTATTGATGAAGAAGAGGAAAATGAATATTATGACTTAGGCGACATGGAAAATGTGGATTGGGAGGGGTTGTTGGGAGACCTCGGCTTAACAAGAAAGGTCACGGATGCGCTAGGATCCGCTGATGATGCGGCTCCTGCGCCCAACTCGGAGATTTTTGAGTATACTCAAGTAGAGCCAAGAATGGATGAAAATTGGGATAGATTTGTCGAAACACACCCCGGGGTCGCAGAGCAGCTCAATCTCAATCCAAACAGCTTTCATTTTTTTATGGAATTTAAGATTGCTTATGGTCTTATCGAGAATGATCTTCGAGATATCGAACCAGAAAAAGACCTTACCGTCGGAGGATATTTTAACGGGGATGAATTGGTGATAAATCTTAAAGCTAAAATGTTTAATGTATCTGAGGAGCAATACAACAAGCTAGATGAAAACACTGTTATTGATCTTCTTCGTAAGCGAGCAACAGTATTTAGAATGGTGATCGAACACGAATTCACACACATGCTAAATTATCTTCGGTCTGGCAAAGTGAGCAAACGCAGTAAGGGACTAAAAAGGCAACATCGCCAAAAATCCCGTAAGATGCAAGATGCTATCAAATACGTTAATTCTACCGAAGAGATACAAGCTCGGCTCATCCCCATTTTTAAAAGAGTTCGAAGCACTGGAGGCCTATCTCCAGAGGAGGTTCCCAAATCTCCGGAGAATAAAATTGCTACGCTGATTAACTTAGAGGCAGCCAATCCCAGTGGGAACAAAACAATATTAAATATTATTAACCTTCTATTTCAATTATATGAGTTGGAATATGAACAATTTCTGGATTATACATCCAAGTCTAACAAAAAACGCATTACTAAGCGCTTCTACGAGTTTGCAGAGGATCTGGTCTCTAAATGAAACTCCTACTTGAAAACTGGCGGAAGTATATAGCAGAAGATTGGCGCGATACATCGTGGAAAACTGATGAGGGAAAGGTTACGCTTGGAAAGATAGACGATTTCTTGGGAGACAAAACTATTGACATTAATGTTTTAGAGCTTTCCAGACAAATACCTACTCTTCCAACCAGAGGCGAGGAACGAGTAGCAGCAGCGAGCTTAGAGTTTCCTATTATAGTTGTTAAGAAAGATGGGAAGTTCAAGTATGTTTTAGATGGCAACCATCGGCTACAAAAAGCAATTAATCAAGAGGTTGAAACAATAAAGGCAAAGATCTTAGATGTCTCCGAGAAAGCTGAGACACCCGAGAAGTTTAAGAAAATGTTTGGAGGAGTAGAGTGAAACTCCTACTTGAAAACTGGCGGAAGTACCTTGCCGAGCGTCAGACTGATCAAATCTACTCAGATTTGGTAGATTTTTTTGTGGAAATGTATACAACGCCCGCAAACTATGAGTATCTTGACGAAGCAGAAGAGGAAGAATATGAGGGAGCACCTCTTAGTGCTGAGGACCTGAGTGCACTCTTCGGGAACCTCGACGAGGGGACCGAAGAAGAGGATGCTCCGGAATGCAACCATTGCTCGGAAATGTTCTTTTTAAAGATTCCGCGGATGTCCGAATTATGGCATAAATTTAACGAGCAAGTGCCGGGTGGGGCGGCCTTTTTAAATTTTGAGAGTGAACATCAGTTTACCGGCAGAATGGCAGAAAGTAGTTGGTTAGAGATAGTTTATGGAATGGAAAACGCCGATGGGATTAGTGAAGAAGCCCTAAAAAGTAGTGCTCTCGGTATGTATGCCGGGGGGCAGCTACTTATTAACTTTGGTTCCAAACACATGGGGGACTGGACTCCCGACAAATTTAAGGAGGCATCAGCTGATGCGTTGTTGGCAGCCCTAGCGGAAAAGCATAGTGTAATTCGATCAGTGATCGAACACGAATTAACTCACATGATTAATCATTTGCGTGCAGGAACCTATAAGAGAGCCAAGGGAATTGGGCGTCATCATCGCCAAAAAGAGGAAAAACTCCAAGGGGCCATCCGATATGCAAATTCAACAGAAGAAATTCAGGCGCGCCTAATTCCTATTTTTAATTTTGTTGGTGATATAGTATCTGCTGTTGGGTCCTCCCAGGCGCCGAGTAGCGCTATTCGGCGAGGCAAAAACAGTACTGAATTGGCCAACCTAATTGGACATGAGGTAAAGAATTTTGAGGGGAATCAAAGCCTAAAGAATATAGTCAAACTTTTATGGAGCCTCCATGATCAAGAAAATCCCAATTGGGAACGATTTCTCTCACAAAAGAACAGACGGCGAATATCACATCGATTTTATGAATTTGCTGAGGAGTTATTTAGTAATGAAGCTCCTACTTGAAAACTGGCGGAAGCTGAATGCCGCGGCAGAAATTCTAGATAATATACCTGACTGGTCAATAGTGAAAAAGGACGATGAATTATTTTTGTTTAGCGGCCGAGACCTTCGGCCTTTGGACCATATTGATATAGGCACTTTTAGTGGCATCGTCGAAAAATCGGCGCACTACCACGCCGGCGGCATCGTTCATGTGAAAAGGACTGATATGCTTGATCAGCTGGAAGCCAACCCCGAGTGGATTAAATTGGTTTTGGATCCCGCGGCAGCAGAGAAAATAACTGATCAGTTTGAATTGCTTCGAAATAAGATAATGAAAAGATATAAAGAAGAAGGCGTTGCGGGCCCTCTCTTTACAGATAAATTTAAAAGAGACCACCCAGTTGAAATTGATTTAGAAAACTTGACGGTGGCATTAGTATGAAACTCCTACTTGAAAAACTTCTTGACATTGTTTTAGAATTTGATATACTGTATATGTACAAAAAGGTATATTTATAATAATGAAACAAATTTTAACAGAATGGCGAAAGTTCGTCACCGAGAGCAACAAGAAGACCGGTACATTAAACTCGGACTATCCCGGCTATGTTGAGTTATATAACCCCTACAGCCAAAACAAAGAACAGGCGCAAGTAGGTCGCCGCGGCGATCGAGTCGAGGTACTAGGCAGCTGGAGTGATAAAGGCGTAAAATGGCTAGAGGTTGATATTAACGGTACAAAGGGTTGGATAGATTCTGGTGAACTTGATTTGGAGGCGCCTTCTGAGGAATATAACTTAGAACAAAACATTTATTCGTTTGACTTTGATAACACGCTTATTCGTTATCACACCCTAGAAGATGGGGACGTTGAATATCTTGGCCCTCACGAAGAAAACATCCAATTAGTTAAAGATTTGGCCTCGGAAGGCAATAAAATCATCATTGTTACTTCGCGGAGCAAGCTTAAGGGCGAAAAACGGCCATGGGACGATGCTCCCACCCCAGAAGAAGCAATCCAAGAGTTTGGATTACCCATTGAAGAAGTCCACTACACCTATGGAAATCTGAAGGCGGATAAACTGATGGAACTAGGAGTTACCAAGCATTGGGACGATGACGATGAAGAAGTAGCTGCCGCATGGTCTTCCGGTATTGAAGCTGTTGCTGTTCCTGTCGAAGGCGATGTCACCAATCAATTACGTGATAAATGGAAAGATCATATGGCAAAGAGTGAAGAAGAAACTAATTAATTATACGCCGGAGTATCGTGTTATGAAAAAACCAGGAATTCTAAAAATGATTAGAGAAGAGGTTGAGGTTGTCTTAACCAACGAGGAAGCAATAGAAATGTTTGATCTCGATCCGGCGGCTTTATTGGATGAAATGATGGTGGGAGAGGCCCCTCTCGAAGAAAAGAAGAAAAAAAAGAAGAAGAAAAAGAAGAGCGACGATGACGACTGGATTGGTGATGCGGTAAATCCCAAACACAAAGGCTACTGCACTCCCATGACTAAAAAAACCTGTACGGCGCCGCGTAAGCGCCTTGCCAAGATCTTTAAAGGGACTATTCGTAAATCTAATCTTAAAAAGGGTAAAAACCCACATGGACCAGGATAAACAATGAGTATCAACTATAAACAACTCCAAGAAATGGTAAAAGAAGCTATGTTCACCGGTGGTGGCATTAATGAGCCATCAGCGCCCTTGGGTATCCCCCATCGCATGCCGGCTGCTGACACAAGTGACAGAGAACAGGATATGGGTGATCCTGATGCTAATAAGATGTATGATCTTGCTTTGGCAGCGCGAGAAGCCGTCGAAAATCTTGTAGAAGCGCTCGATGAGCCCATCTATGATGGTGCTTACGAACATGCTTTTAAGGCGTCTGCGTGTATGAGGCGGGCGCTTAATAGCCTTGAACAATCCGGGGCTCATCCAATGCCAGATCAACGCGTTGTCGCGCAACCACCAGGCCAACAGAAATACACAGGTGGCTCACAAAAGGGTGCTGGGGATTACGCCGGGGGTTCCACTATAGGAGCCAATTTTGCAATGAGTCTTGAGGAAGATGATGTCGCGGGTGTTTTCGATATACATGGGCCGGGGGAAGAATTAGTAAATAAGTGGGACGAAATGGATCCGGAAGAAAGAGCCAAAATTCAGGCACTGGTCGGAATTGCCGGAGTAACAGAGACTTAAATAATGAAAATTTCAAGAAAACAATTAAAAGATCTAATCAAAGAAGTAGTTAACGAGGAAAACTCGATGCTTCTTGAAATGCCACATGAGGCCCGGGAAAATCCTATTGTCGGACAAGAACAGGGCGGTAATTATACAAAAGATCCTGAGGAATATGAAGGCGAGCTGGCCAAGAGGTCACTCTATCATATGGCACGACAGGCAGACCAACTTCATGACATGATTGGCAATGATGACAACTTAAAAGCGAAAGTACAAGAAAAAATTTCTTTAGCTAGTGCAGCTTTAGAAGAAGCATTTAAAGCTATCACTTATGATAAGCAAAACCCGGAGGGAAGATAATGTGGGACTGGGCACACTTTAAAAACGAGGGCTGGGTAGCCCACACAAAGCGATCCGTACGATTGGCAGCACTGTTGCTTGCTTCTGGCGCTGCAATGATTCTTCATATGCTAGTTCCTTTCTGGCAGCAGCCAAAAAGGCTGCAGCGTGGCGAAGTCGCCTGCTCTCTTTGTGAGGGTCTGGAGTCGCAGGAGGACTAGGGTGAATGAGAAAGATTGTCCGGCTTGCATATGTCCTGACACTCTTTATTCTTTTTGATCTTACTGCTACAATCTACTGGATTGCCAACGATTTAGGACACGAGGCCAACCCTATAATGGCTTTCTTTCTAAAGATTTCACCCCTACTTTTTGTTATAGCCAAATTGGGATTTAGTGCGGTTGGGATTTGGATCTTATATTTTTTTAGAAAGCGATTTACCAAGACCATATTCAAAGTTTTATTAGGTTTAAACCTTGTTTATATTTCAGTTTTTGTTTACCACTTATGGGGATTGCTATTTCTATTAATAGCAACTAATTAATATTAATGCATAAATGTCAAAACAACTCTAATGCCAATGTTCATCACTTAGAACAGTTCATTGGTGATTTTTTTCCTTATTCTCAAAAACAGTTAGGATTTGATAAGCCAATTACTATTAGATTTGAGAGTGATGATGAAAATGCCAATGTTTTATTGGGCAAGACCGCCTACTATGACCCTCAAGCTTTAGAAGTTGTGCTTTATGTGGATGGCCGTCATCCCAAAGATGTGATGAGATCATTATCGCATGAATTAGTGCATCACGCCCAAAACTGTCGGGGCGATTTTACGGGAACACAGCATACTGGCGACGGTTATGCACAAGAAGACCCTCACCTTCGCCAAATGGAGCGTGAGGCATATACTAAAGGTAATTTGATCTTTAGGGACTTTGAGGACCTAATTAAGACAGGAAAAATTAACATCGAGATTGATTTCTCGGATTCAGGAGAACCAAAAATGTCGTTAAAAGAATGGAAAGATAATGAGCTGAATATGCTCTTGATGAAAAAGTGGGGCTTTCTCAAAGAGGGTTATACGTTGGGGGGCGCGCAGTCGGGGCCAGATGCCAATGAAATGGCAAGAAAAAGGGCGGCCGCTGCACCGAAGAAACCATGGGATGCGGGGATGACGCCCGAGCAGAGGGAGGCGGAGCTGCGCGCTCGGGAGCGGGACGAGTTCTTCAGAAGCCGATCGGGCGGACTTCGAGAAGAAGATACCGATGATCTAGAAGAAGGTTGGGGTTATCGTAAGGACGACGATGAGGATCCTGTAGACGAAGGGTTTATGGATACTGCCAAACGCGCCTTCTCCAAGAAAAAAACGAAGCCAACGCACAGAACAAAACAAGACACTATTAAAGGTTATAACAAGATGCGCAGCAGCGCCGCCGACGTTGAGGCCTCAAATATATTGAAGGCAACGCAGGCTTATCTAGAGGAGCCTGGAACACAGAATCGAGGAACTCTTAAGGCGCTGCTGCAGCGCATTAAAAAAGTGTTGGAAGCGATTGCCGAAAAAGAGGTTGAACAGGATGCAGCCAGCACTGATGGCGCGGACGAGCCAGGTCCTGGGGGGTTCCAGCCGGGTGCAGGAAATGTACAACAGATTCCTGCGATGAACGCGGCCGGTGCGGCAACACAGATCAATCCTAGCATGCGCGAGGGTAGATCACAGAAAATCTCAGTTCGAGAAGCAAAAGAAATCACACGCAAGATTATTAAACGAATTAAAAAGGAGAGCAACTAAAATGAATCCGCTTAAACGTAGAAAATTATATCGTGCGGGACTTCGAGCGGCCTCTAAAGAATTGCCAACTAAGCAGGAACCAGCAGTACCCACGGTGACGGAAACGGCGCCTGTCGAAGCTGCGCCGGCGAAGCGGCGCGCTCGGTGGTCTGGTGTTTCAACAGGTAAGGAGAATAGTTAATATGGTTGCTCCATGGATTAAGCGTCGCAGGATAGCCGCAAAAAAAGAATTATCCAAAAGGGCCGCAGACGCGAAAGCTCCTTCGGGCGCGAAGGCTGCTGCAGACGCGAAGGCTGCTGCAGACGCGAAGGCTGCTGCAGACGCGAAAGCTGCTGCAGACGCGAAGGCCGCTGCAGAAGCGAAAGCCGCTGCGAAAACGAAGGCCGCTGCGAAAACGAAGGCCGCTGCAGAAGCGAAAGCCGCTTCAGACGCAAAAGCATCGAAGCCAAAACCCAAACGCGCTCCTCGCAAGGCCAAAACTCAGGAAGATTAAGACATGGATTATCGCCGCATGACTCGCGAGTTCTTGCTTGGCGAAGCTCATACCCCAAGTATAGCTAGCTATATTCAATCCATCTCTGAGGTTCTGCAGGCGATTACTCCCAGAAGCAAAACAGACTCTCTGAGAATTGAGACCGCTCGAGGCAACCTTAGAGAAGTTAGGCGGCATATGCGACGCCTGCAAGAGCGTGTGTCTGTCCTAGAGGAACAAGTGCAGGTTCTAGAAGAATCTAAGGAGTAAAAAGTGGGCGGTAAAGGCGGACATATGTTGCACCCATATGAGGATCCGGAACTAACGTTTCAGAGTCTTATCGACATGTTTGAGCAC
>Ga0080013_1003744_pt1 | contig 15612 bp, 18 predicted proteins | sample ETNvirenome_6_85_FD_69236 | JGI IMG/M metagenome (GOLD analysis project Ga0080013, IMG submission 69236) | Marine viral communities from the Pacific Ocean - ETNP_6_85 (SPADES assembly) (version 2) | ecosystem: Environmental > Aquatic > Marine > Oceanic | place: Pacific Ocean | collected 2013-06-19
ATCATATCGAGTTGGGCCGGCGACCGCTGCGATCCGGGTCTTGTCTACGATCTGCGAAGGCATCGTAGAGTAGCTCTTCGGGTGGAGGTCTTGAGGCGTGTTCCACCCGCCCGCATACTGGTTAGAAACCGGCGTCCAGAACTCGGGCCAGAAGCAATAGCCGACCATTGACCAACGGCTGGTATTCGCGCCGGGCTTGAAGTGTCCCCAGAGGATCCGAGAGGCGTTACCCGATGCGACACTCGTCACCGCCCCGGTCGGCCCCTCGTCCCATTCGCGGTAGGTGACGTTGGACCTCCTGGCGTACCACGTCCGAACGGTGCCCTGCTCTAGTGCGACCCGAATGTGTAGCTCCTTGGTCATGTCCTCGGTGACGGTCGCCCCGATCTGTGCTGCCCCTGCGACATCGTAAAGCGCCCACCCGGTTGAGGTCACGTTGATCGTAACCTCCCAAGCGTCTACCCCGTCACCGAGCCGGAAGCGTGCGCCGATCTGGCACACCGTCAAGCTGCCCGTTCCGTCTGCGACCTCTAGCCCGATCTCTGCGAAGAGTCGCCGGCTGTCGTCCTCGCTCCCGTCCCGGTAGGCATAGCGGGTGTCTGCTGCGGTGGTGATCTCTAACTTGCCCGAGGTCAGCGTGTCGGTGCCCGTCCCGACATCGGTCCACGCAGAGTCGACGGGGCGAGCGATGGGAAGCCACGAGCCGCCACCGAGCGATAGGTCTGTGTTGCGGGTGAACGAGACGTAGTCGTCATCACCGAAGTCTATCGCGTCCTGCTCTGCCGGGCCGGTGTGCGTAGAGAATCCGCCGAGATAGACTGCCGCCAGAGACTGCGGCCCCTCTGCCATCCCCTCCCACCGAGACAACACCACCACCTGCCCGGCTATGCTCTGTGCCGCATAGAGCGCCAACGCCGAGCCTCCGCCCTGCTCAAACGCGCCGTCCGTGTTGAGCAGTTCCCAGGCAGATCCGGCGTCCCGGCTTCGCGCAATATGGAGATCTGTGGTGATCCCGACCTTCCGCTTAAACGCACAATAGAGCACCCCGTCATCGTCGGCCCAGGTGGCAACCCCAGGCCTTAGCGTCGGCGGAGTTCCTCCCGAGATATCAACAGCGTCGACAGATCCGATGCTCTCAAACGCTGATCCAATCCGTCTCGACTTGTGATCACCGAGCGCGCCCACGGTCGCGTGATAAACGACAACGAAAGCGCCACCGGTTCCGACAATGTCAACTCGGTTAACTGCTCCACCGGGGAAGGACGCGGACCAGTCAGCGAAGACCTGAGTAAACCTTCCACCGAGGTCGTCGGAGGCGTACTGGTCGCAGGTAGTCGTCCCGCCGCTGTCTTCGTACTGGACGAGGAGCAAGACCTCGCCGGCCGAATAGGCCGCGCGGATCATCCCGATATCAGCGTTCTCCACCGGAACATCTAGCACCCGGTAGGAGTAGGGCTCCCAGTTCGCCCCGTCATCGTCCGAGAAGTAGCAGTCAACCTGCGCACCTTGCGCGAGGTAGAGCAGCACCCGCCCGCTCGGGAGCTGGCAGAGCGCCGTCCCGCCCTGGGCTGTCGGGTTGTCTGGGATCAACGTTCCGACCGTGCTCCACTTCGTAGCGGCGTCGGGGTCGTAGCTGTCGATCTGCTGATGGTAGTTGGTCTTATCCTGTAGCCCGGTGGCGAGGAGCTTCCCAGACTGAAGCCGGATGAGGTCGGGAGTCGCGCTCAGTTCGGTGGCGTCGGTGCTCCAAAAGCGGAACTCCCAGCCGGTCAAGAGCTGCGGAACGTCCCAACCGAACTCAACGGGATCGTCCTCGCTCGCGTCGTACCAGAGGAAACCCGCCCGCTCTAGCCCAGGGTGGCCGGCTCGCACACTGTGGATCCCGAGGTCGGTCCGCTCGGGCTGCTCGCCGCTAGCCTGGAGCACCATCCGGCTGCTCTGCTCGGCCTCGGGGACACCCGGCTTAGGTCCCGCCTGATCGTAGTTGCTCGGCGCGGTGGCGTGATCCTCGTCGGTCAGGTTGTCGAGGTTGAAGCGCTCATCAGGAATCAAGATCCCCTGATAGCGTGACTTGACGATCTCAGACATCAGGAACTCGCAAAGGGATTGTGCCTGCCGAGGGCTCGGGGTCGAGCTGCTCGGAGGGCGTCGGTGAGTGGGCCTTGCTTGGTGCGCAGGTTGTCGCTCAGCATAGCGTCGACGACACGCGATCGAACTTGCAGGACTGACACGATTGGCTGCGAGCCTCCGCTGCCCCGGTTGAGATCCCTCACGCCATCCTCACCGCCTGCCGCCGCTACACCCTGCGGGGATAGCACAGCTTCGGAGCGGAGTAGCCTAGCGGTGATCTCGTCGGGCGCACCCGTCGACACCATGCCGCCAGAGTGGAAGGAGGGTGGAGGCTCGGCGGCGATCGTGGCGATTGCGATCCCACCCGCGATCCCTGCCGCGATGGCGAGAGGTGGGCCACCCTGTGCGAATCCGGTTATCACAGCAAGCGCGGTGGCGACTGCGGCCTGCGCCAAGGAGGCCACCTTCTGAGCTACGAACATCGCGAGCGCGGCCTTCTTCTGCTCCTTGACCTCTTCTTCGATCAGTCGCTTCCTGTCCTCTAGCATCTTGCGCTCGCGGTCGGTCGTCGCGTTTGCGATCTGCTCGTCGAGGCTGGCGATCTCCTCCTGAGACTCTGCGATCGTGTCGGCAATGTTAGACGCAGCTTGAGAGAACAGATCTCCTAGTGAGCCCGCGATGCTGGCGATCGCATCTCCGACCGGGGCGAAGGCATCGGCCATCTCTTGCGCCTGCTCCTTCATAACATCTAGGTCGTCTTCGATTGATACGACTCCGCCTGTGAAGTCCACCTCGTCGGTGATCTCTACCTCTCCCGGCCCGAGGGTGATCCCGCCGCCCGCAGCATCCGGGCCGCTCAGCCCCCCGCCGCCGCCTCCTCCGCCGCCGCCTCCGCCGCCAGAGAACGCCTTCTTGATCCGCTTGCTTCCGGCCTCGGCAACAGCGACAGCGTCGTCGATCTCTTTGTGGAAGGTCGCACCCCACGTGATGATCCGCGCGCTCGCCTTCTGTTGCGCGTCCCTGATGTCGAGCGCGCCTGCGATCGCTGCGCTGGCGTTTAGCGCAGCACCCTTGACATCTCCGACGCTGGCAAGAAGCATCGCTTGGATCCCGTCGAAGACCGGACCGAGCGTTATGAATAGGTTCTGCGCGACGACCCCGAGGGCAGTGAGCGCCGTGATCCCTATCTTCGCCCCTTGAGCGATACTCTTACCGAAGGCGATGACCTGCTTGTCGTCCATCTCCCCAATGATCTTCTTGATCGCGTTGGCGACTCCCGTGATGATCGGGATCAACGGTGCGAGCACTTGGAACTTGAGCCCGTCGAGTGCGGCGTGGAGCTGTCCGATCGCGTCGACCTGAGCCTCCGACGCTGCCGCCGATTCGTTGCTGATCACCCCGAGGCTCTTGATCTCCTCGGCACTCGCCCGGATGGCACCGCCGCCACCCTCAAACGCGGAGAGCAGTCGTAGCCCGCCCTCTTCCATCAGCGACACGGCTGCCGCCGTCTTGGTGCCCTGGCTGTCGAGGTCGTCGAAGGCGTCGGCTAGGCGAGCCATCCTCTCGTCAAGTGGGAGCTCTTGCAGTGCCTTAGCGTTGAGCCCGAGCTTCTTAAGTGCCTCCGCCGCTGGACCCTTGCCCGTCTCGGCCACCTGGGCCAAGCGGAGGTTTAGCTTGAGCATCGCCATGTCTGCCTGTTCGGCAGCCACTCCACCCTCGGCAAGCGCGAACCGGACGACCTGCAACTCCTCGGCGGAGGTCCCGATCCGCTTCGCAGACTTCGCGACCTCGTCGCCAGCCTCTGCCATCGCCATCGTTTCATCGGTGATCTTCTTGACCACCCCGATCGCGACCTCGGCAGCTTTCGCGACTGCGACCATCCCAGCGATCGCCACCCCGACCCCGACGCCGATCGCACCGAAGGCCTTAGCGTTCACCGCCATGAACTTGCCGATCTTGTCGGCGCTCTGATCGAACTTCCGCCCAAAGATGCTCACGTCCTTGGCTAGCTCTTTGGACTCCTTCTTGGTCTTTTCAAAGCCACGACTAACCGAGGACAAAGCCTTCTCTAGATCGGTCGTGTCGCCTTCAAAGACGAATTTGATCTGTTTGTCTGCCATCAGTCAGCCCCGAGCCAGAAGTCTAGCCCCGCATCGGTGGCCCCATCCTTGCGCATATCACGACGCAGAGCAGCCTGAGAAGCCGAGGGTTGGCCTCCGCCCTTGCGCGGGTGCGTCAGCATCCAAACCTCTAGAAGGTCGCCCAAAGAGGCGGGGCGGGCAAGGGCTCTGCGAAGGTCTGAGTCTGTCATGTCTCCGCCTTTCCCTGAGCCCGTTACCTGCTCGGTCGCGTGGGTTAGCTGCCAGTAAGCCAGCAGCCTCTCCTGGTTGTGCGGGTCTTGTTTCCAATACCCGTCGGGATCTCCCCCGAGAAGCGTCAAGCCGATGTCGAGTCGGACGAGATCGGGGAAGCCTTCGGGGGTTCGCCATTTCCCAAAGTCGCCTCCGGCGACATCAGGACCGAGCCCATTTTCTTGGCAAGCTCCGCTGCCCAGGGTGCGAGGTGCGAGGCACCACCGATCCCTTCCTCGTGGAACTCCTCTAGCACTTCGGATCCGTAGTCAAGCCACGACTCGCCGCGCTTGGGCTTCGGGGTGGAGAGGGTTAGTTCCTCGTCCCACCAAGCCGCACCGACGAGCGCCGCGAGGGCATCGATCGAGCCTTCAAAGCTGAGCCCGTCCGAGCCGGTCGAGAATGTCGCCAGAAGTTGTAGCAGCTCCACGACCTGTCGATCGTTCGGCATGCGGAACCAGCGAGGATCCATCCCATCCGCTTCCACCTGGAAGTAGATCGGGTTGACCTCGCCGTTAGGCTTTCTTGGTAGCTCGCGCTTGACTCTTCGCATCCTTGCCCTCTTTCTTCTTCGCCTTGGCCTTGGCCTTCGGCTTGACTGCCTCGCTCGCCTCTAGCTCCTTGATCCGATCGGACCGCAGGCAGCGCACCCCACCGGGGAAGCACCACTTGCCGCAGGCCTTGCGGAGATCGTCGAGTTCCGACATCAGGTCACCGAGCTTGGGTAAACGCTGTAAGAGGTGAAGCTGATCGAGATCTGATCGGGGTCACCCTCCGAGAGCGAGCCGGTGACGACGCAGTAGGGGAGGGTGAGGACGTGATCGGATGCGTCTCCGTGGTCGGTGCCTTCGATCGTCCACTCAAGATCCAGAGTAAACACTTCGCCATCCGCGCCCATCGTCGAAACCCAGCCAGTTCCGACCTCACCCGTCTGAGTGATAATTTCGCTCAAGCTCGCGAAAGCGGCATCGCCCAAATCCCTGAGCATGGCGGTGAACGATCCCGTGATCGGGGCGTCGTCCGAGTAGCGCAGGGACGGAGGCGAGCCGAGCGATCCACGATCGAGCGGGCTGATCACGGTCGGGCCGGGGATGCTGATGTTTAAGTCGCCAGCTTCGTAGGCGACGGTGTAGGTGTTGGCGGCAGCGTTGTCCGAGAACTTGATCGTTCCGTCCCGCTTAGTTTTGACGATTAGTGACTCGGCCATGATCTAACTCCTATCGGGCACGCAAGCGTTCACGCTCACGGCTCCTTGTGTTCTGTCGAAGGAAGCCCGCTGCGCGAGCCTGGAAAAGTGTACCTGCGGGACTCTCGGCCTGCCCGACAATCGAGGGCAGGAGGAATTGCCCGACGCGACCGAGAAGTCCCGAGGTGCTTGGTGTAGTTGTCTCGACTGCCGACTTGATCTGTGACCATACGCCGCGCAGGAGCTCCTCGGATCTCGCGGCGATCTCTTTGTAAACGAGGGCGGTTTCTCCTTTGCGGTGGACAAAGCCGGCGTATTCGCGCGGGTTGCGGATCGTCCACTCTAGACCCTCGGCGGTAATGTCCCAGTCGGCCTGACTTAGCCCGGTGTCGCGCGGCCAGATTAGATCGACGAACTCCCCGAGCTGGAAGCTGATCCCCTCGACGATCTCCCAGATCGCAGAGCGAGCCCCGGCGGTGAGCTTCGCTGTGGCGATGCCCTGCTTGCGTAGTCGCGCCCCGATGTCGATCGAGATATCGACCGGCCCGGAGTCTGCTCCTAGTGCGTTAGCTGCCACCGAGATCCCCCATCAGGCTAGCGATCATCTTCTCGGCAACCTTCCCCATCTCCTCTTCGAAGACTTCGAAGGCCCGAGTTGCCTCGGGTCCCAATTCGCCAGCAGGAGCCGGAGCCTCGCCGGGTCGGCGCACGTACTGAGCATAGTAGTTCCTGCGGTAGTCCCTGGCGTCATTGAAGAGGACCGCAGAGATCCCGCGCTGCCTGACCTTCCAGCCTCGACGAGAGCGGGCCGAAATCTTGGCCCGCTTGTGGTCCGGCTTGACGTAGTAGTTGCTAAGCCCGGTCCCGTCTTTCTTCCTCACACGGTACCCGGCGTGCCACTCGCCCGGGCCGGTCGTCATCCGAGACTTGAAGTCGGTTACGCCCTCGCTGAGCGCAGCGGTGAGGTCGGACCAATTGATCTCGTTCGCGTTGTCGATCGCCTCTTGCAAGCCCTCGACATCGACCTCTAGCAGCGTGTCGCTCATAGCTCGATGTCCGTGTCAAGCCGGAAGCGCACCGAGCCGAAGAGCCACTCCCGCGACTCGTGGACGGTGAACGAGGTAGAGACGTGGTGGGCGCTCCACTGCTCCGAGCGTGAGGACGTGTCGCCCTCGATCGCTTGGAGTGCCGCCAGGGCGTCGGCTAGTGCTACGTCCCGAGTCGTCTTATAGTTGTGGACATCCTGAGCCCAGACGCAGAGCAGATCGATCTCGTAGCGTCCGCGCTCGTGTCGGTCGAAGCGATCCCGATACTGTCCCGTGTTGGCGATCGTAGTCGGGAGGACCGAGAACGCGCGGTTGAGTGCTGCCTCGGGTGCCCACCTAGGATTGAGCAGCTCGGCTGATTCGTGGAGGCTCGTCCCGCCCTCGACAATCGCCGCGACGTTGTCGAGCACTGCGACGTGCGTTAAGGCCATCTAGGAAGGCTCCCCGTCTGGACACCTGGGCCACCCGTGAAGAGGATCGAGTCGGCTCCGGCCTGCTCGGTGCTGTCGGCGTCCCCGTCTCGGTCGAAGTCGTAGTCGAACGTGATCGACGCCCACTCGGTCGCGAACAGCTCTTGATACTCCGTCGCCAGCTCTTGATACCTGCCGTCCCCGGCTGCGCTCGCTCCGTCGCGAAAGATGAGGGTCAGCGCTTGGAACACGAGGGCATCATGCAATGCCCACGGGGAGAGGACGAGGTAAGGCATCCGGCCCGCCTTCAGGAGCATCCGAACGATCACCTCCCACGCAGTCGTGATGAAGTCGTCGGCATCGTTCCCGGTCGCGATGAGGCGGGATAGGTTCTGATGCCGTGCTTCCAGGTCAGCCGAGACCACGGTCGGGAAGAGGTTAGACCGGACGAGCGAGGCAGCCCGGACGAAGATCACCGCCGGGTCCCCGCTGATGATCAGGTCCCACTCGATGCGCCAACCGTCGCCGAGGCTGAGCGTGTCGGGCAGCTCGACATCCGTGATCGTGTAGGTAGCTATCGAGCCCACGATCGTCACGCCCGCAGCATCCACGACCTTCGTGTTGTTCGCGTCGTATACCGTGACCGATCCCGAGTCGGGAGCGATGAGCGCCCCCGCCGTGTCGAAGATCTGAGCCTCGATCGGGTTCGCACTTCCGCGCGTCAGAAACTCCGGCGCGGGAGCGTGGATCCGGTACAGGGTGGCGTTCGTGGTCATCAGCTAACAGCTCCCGTCTGCGCGTCGACCTGGGCCGAGGCGAGGGTAGAGCCGTCCGCAGCGAACCAGGAGATCGACCATGTCGTAGGAGGTGGCATCGGATCGAACATGCCGCCGGCGCCGGGGAAGTCTCCGCCGATCTCTGTGGTGATCCACCCGTCGACGGCTGACCCTACTTCGGCGTAGGCGAGGATGTAGGCTTCGCTCGCGTTGACCATCAGACGACCCCCAACGAAAGCACTCGGAAGGACTTGACCGTTATAGTGTGCGTCGTCAGCGATCCATTGTACGCGAAGAACTGCGGGTAGAAGTCGTCTGGCAGCCACGAGTTCTGGGTCTCGTCGTTACCGTTGTATTCGTTCGCCGAAAGTTGGTTCCGCCAGACAGACGAGCCGAGCGGATCGACGAACTCGGACTCGTCCCTAATGGAGCCGAGGGCGAGCGATCCGGGGAAGATGATGATCTCAAATAGCTCGTAGGTGCTGCCGTCCTCTGCGCTGTTTAGAGCGCTCCACGACGGACCGCCATTGTAGCTAGTGGAACTCCGGTAGCCGCTATTACTTCCCCCCGCCCAAACCGCCGAGGAGAACATCCGCTCAATCCCGACGTTCTGCCCGCCGGCTGCGGTGACCGCCATCCCATAGCCGCTGTGGTCCTGGGTTACGTTGCCCTCGATCAGGGCTTGGAAGCAGATCGCCTGAAGGTCGCCCGCCGCCGGGTATAGCCCCGAGTAGGGAGCCCAGTCCGTGAGCTTCGCGTAGAGTCGTGGGCAGGTAATGGTCGAGAACCATTCCGAGGCGACCGTGGCGTCCGGGGCGATCTCTAGACCCGAGGCGGGAACGATCTCGCACTTGCTACCGTTCGCCATATTAGACCCCGCCCACTCCGCACCTTGAACGGCGTGGGGCGAAGCGTTGGCGTCCCAGTCGTGGGCAGACTCTGCCGACCAGTCGACGAAGTACTGCTCCTCCCAGCTTGACTCCTCGCCACCGCCGCCGCCGCCCGATATGTTCCCGCCGATCGGCATCAGCGGAACCAGATCACGGAGGCGGTCGGCGTGCCCTCGTCTGCCAGGATCTCGATGTCGAGGTCGTCAGACAACCCAGGCGGCGGAGGCCGAAGCTCCCAGCCCGAGCCGGCGGGGATGCTCTCTTCGTTGGCACCCGCGATCCGAACCATAAATCCGATCTCGGCGTCGTCGAGGGTAACCGAGATAGATCGGGCTCCGTCTTCGATCGTGATCGCAGATCCGTAGCTCGTCGAGAGAACCTGAGTCGTTGAGCGGAACAGCGACATTAGGTAAGCGCCAGCTCGCCGGACTTGATCGTTCCGTCCTCGTAGGCGACCTTAACCATCAGCTTGTCCGACGCCTCATCAAGCCAGAAGCAGATCTCACCGTCGTCCATGTCGCCGTCTTCGGGCTCCTCGTCGACTACGACGATATATACCCGGCTGTCATCATCCACAGCTAAGCCGTGGTTCAGTGTCTTAGTTCCCTTTGCCATTACAATGCTCCCTTTTGAGGAGGCCGGGCAGCGAGCCCAGCCATTGATTAAGCGGTGATCAGCCCTTGCGCTTCACCCCGTCGACTACATAGCGGGCGGCTGCCCGCGATTTCTTCTGTGCTTGTTCCTGCGACATCTTGCCCCGAGACTCGCGGACGAGCCGCCCAGTCATCCGGTCCATCGACTCGCGCACGCCTTGTTTCTCACCCGACATCGGAGGCCCCTGCCTTCTTGCGTGGCTTGCGTGTCTTCGGCTTGTCGCCGCGCATCGCGGAGAGGAGCTCCTCGGCTTGACGGAGGCGACCCGCTGCGATCTGGTTCGCAGGGTTCACCGACACGGCACCTTGGAGGCGCTCTACTTTCTTCTCGATGTCGTGGAGCTTGATCTTCTTGACGTTGTCGGAGATGGGCGCAACGACACCGCTCTCGATGAGGTGGCGAAGGAAGGCGTAGTAGGACTCTCCGCCCTCTTCGACGAACATCCGGCCCGCCTCAACGGTGACCTTCTGAAAGGGGTCGACGTAGGTGCTGCCACCTGCCGCGTGTGGGAGGGCGACCATATAGTCCTGATACTCACCGAGGCGTGCGTCGGAGGGTTGTATCACTTGCCAGCCCTGCCGCATGTTGCCCGCGACTGCGAGATCGATCCCGCCGCCTGTGACGACTCCGCCGACACCGGGATCGATGCGGAGCTTGGAGAGTTGGGGAAGCCACTCGCCGCCGACGAACATGAAGCGCATAGGGTGATGCTTGTAGAGAAACCGGGTCTGCTTCTTAACCCGCCTCGGGATCTTAACTGCGTCGAGCCGTTCGGCCTGAGTAACGCGTTTGCCTAGTACCTGCGCCATGAGTTCCTACCCTCGTTTGACTGTGTTAGGAGTGACGACCCAGGAGGACAGAGCGGCCTTGCCAGCCTTGCCTTCCTTGCCCGTCTTGTGAAAACGGATCAACCATCCGTCAGGAGTTCGCTCGCCGGAAGCGTGGGCGGCCCCCTCCTTCGACCTGCGGAGCGCGGAACTAACCGCATCCCCGAAGGTCAAAGGAGAGGAGTCACGGAGACTCAAGTAACCGTGAACCGCCATTGCTTTATCGGTCGGTAATGATGGACACGCCGCGCGCGTCCTCACCGAGGGCAACCGCGTTGAAGGCGTGACCGATGACTCGGCACAAACCGGGGTCAGCGACACGCTCAAACTCGGCATAGACCGGGCTGAGCGCCGGTGCGGCAATGCTACCGGGCAGGGCACCCGAGGCGCTAGCCTCCGCGTAGCAGACACCACCGAGGCCGAACATGGCCCCCGCGCTGTCGGCACCTGCGTTAGCAGTCACGACCGAGTCGGACTTCCAGATGTCAACACCGAGGAAGGAGCCAGCGAAGCCGGGACCTTTCATCGCGAGCATTTCGGCGGTCGGGGCGGAGAATGAAAGTGCTCCGCCTTCCGAACGCAGGGATTCCTGTAGATCTGTGAATTGAGTCGGGTAGAGAACGGAGGCGTAGGGACCGCTGACAACTGCCTGCTCCAAAGCGAACATGGCGGCGTAGAAATCATCTACGAGCATATCCGTGCCAGAACTTCCGACCGTCGCGGTGAAGCCGTCAATCACGCCGCAGACCTGATCCGTGAAGCGGAGGCTGTAAGCGTTGCTGACTGCTTCGGCAAGGCGTGCGATGTCGAGGTTGCCGGCGGCACCCGTCACGCTCATCAGGTCCGAGATTTCAAAGGCGATGATCTGCTGAGCGACCGTGAGGCTGAGAGCCGAGTCGGTGATCGCGGTGTTGCCTGCGGCTGTTACTTCGTCCACGTTGGCAGCCGCCATCGGGAGATTCCAGTCAACCTGGGGAGTCTCAAGCTTCGCGGAGCCGGAGCCACCGAGATCGCCGAGCTTGACGCAGAGCTGCCGGAGATCGGTTTTGTCGTAGACGAGATCCCAGATGAGAGAGTTGAAGACTTCGGCGGCGCGGAGGTTCGCGCCCTGCCCGGTATAGGTGACTTCGTTAGCCATTGTAAATTCACTCCTGCCGCATCGCGGCGCGTAGATGTTTGATTCGATCTTCGCTGCGCTCGCCCGTTGCGGTGGGAGTGACCGTGCGCGTCGGTCGGTGCTCTTGCTTCGCCCGTGAGGTGGGAGTGACCTAGCAGAGAACCCGACGAGTCAAGGCTAAAGCCTCGGCCCTCAGCCCGTCAAGTTTAAAGCGGGACCTTCAACCCGTTGAGCAGTGAATCCTTCTGTCGCCGGAACTCGTCGCGGCTCATGCTTGCGATGCTGCCCGGCGTGTAGGGCTGAGCGGCGGGCGGGGCAGGCTTGCGCCCGGCGTTGGCCTGCGGCATCTGCGGGGAGGTCGGAGCGAGAGGGACAGGATCCGCAGGGTGGGGATCGAGCTGCGCAGGCTGGGGGGACAGGAACGCAGCGACTAGCGGAGTATTCCGGCCCTCCCGCTCAAACCAATCGGAGAACTCGCCGGGCTCTTCGGCGCGTGCGAACTTAGAGCGCAGCACATCGGAGACATCGGCATCCTTGATCCCAGCACCGAGCAGTACCCGGTCTTGGCCCCATCGAGCTTCCGCCTCGGCGTGCTTCGACTGTAGCCCGTCGAACTGGGAGCGCACTTCGGAGAGCGTCTCAAGCTCAGCCTGGAACGCGCCGGCCTTCTGTTCCCAGGCGGCAGCGGTGGGGCGGAGTTCGTTAAGCTCGGCGGTGAGTGCGTTGCGGCTGTCGCGTAGCTCGGAGGTCCGAGTCTGGATCAGCTCTTGCACTTGTGCCTCGGTGTAAGTCTTGGGGGCTTCGTCTGTCATCGTCCGTTACTCCTGCAAAGTGGGACGGAAGCTTCGGCCGACGGATCCCATGATCCGCTCAGCTTGTGGCTTCGGAATGTTGAAGAACTCGGAGAGCATCGAGATCCCAGAGTCTCGGGGGAGCGCACCCATCGCGACCCGCTCGACGATCCCTGTCGCCGCCGTGACCTGCGCCCCGTTCAGTGCGGTGTCTGCCGCCTTCACCTCTCCACCTGTCGGAGCAAGCATGCCGCCGAGGTCGTCGACCGCATCGGGCAGCTTGTCCATGCTGGCGAACTCGACGCGCTCCTCTCGGACGGTGTCGAGGTGGGCGAAGGCTTCGGCTCGCTCCATGCCTGGATGCTGAGCCAGGACGATGTCGACCGGGGAAGCTAGGCCGACCTCTAGCAGGGAGGTTGCCTCCGCGACTCGGGCTTGCCGCTCCGAGGGTGTCGGGGGAACTGCCATGTAGCGGATCGAGTAGCCCGACTCGGGGAGGCTGCCGCCCTCGTTCGCGTTGAGGAGCGCAGCGGAGAGGGCGAGGACTTCCTTGTCGGCCCGCTCAAACTGAGCCTCGGACGCCTTCTGGATCCTGCGGACAGTCTCACGCTTGAGCGCGATAGCGTAGCCGGACTCGGCAGCACCGCCGCTCTTTTGGAAGTCGTCGGGGCTCAGGCCGCTGTGCGCGAGCACTCTCTGCTCAAAAGAATCGACCGCGAGTTGATAGCGCTCGGGATCTACGCTCGCCCCGAACTGGCCGAGCCTGCCGCCGCCGGGCACCTCCTCGGTGAACATCGCGATCGATGTCGGGTCGAGGTGAACCTCTTTGCGTGCTGCCTTGCCGCTGCCCCGGATAGCGCCGCCGCCGAGTTGGACGCCGATCGCCCATCGCTGCGAGTAGGCAGCGTCGCGGCAGAGGTAGCCCCAGAACGTCCAGAGTGCGCCGATCAATAGCGTGGCCTCGACTTGCTCGGAGTTGTCGTAAGGGTTGAATAATTCGCCAGTGCGCTGCGCATGAAATAATGCGTACGGGAGAGTGGGCGCAGAATTTACTATGTAGGGGTAGTCGCCGCCGCTGAATCTGCCACCAAGCACCTGCTCGGTGATGTCGCGGGCGTCCTCGATCTGAGCCCGACCGCTCGGGAGCAGCACACGATACTTCGGGTCTTGAGGATCGCGGAGGTCGAGAACGTCCCAGGTCCACCGGTCCTGCTCGCCCTTACCGTCTCCGACATCGAGCGAAGCAAGCCGGGCCTCGACGACTAGGTTCGGCTCGTCGGGATTGTCTGCCGCTGCTTCGGCGTAGACCAGATCGGAAGGCACGGCCCGGTAGAGCAGCTCGCCTCGCTCGGTGCTGTAATCGGTCCGCATCAGACCCTCGCGCATCCCGATCGTGTTCCTCGCGTTCCGGGCTCCGATAGACCAGAGCCCGTCGTGACGAACGCGGGCGGCGAACTCGTCTACGTCGGAGTCGGCGTGCGTGACTCGGGGCGGATTGTCGTACTGGATCGCAAGCTGCTTGACGATAGTGCCGAATAAATTCCTGCTGACATCTAGATTTCCGAAGCGCTCGACGGTCTGCGGCGGGAAGAACGACCGACACTTGTTCTCAAGGTCCTGCTTCCACTGCCCTTCCAGTAGCCGGCGGCGAAGTCGGGAGTGGGTGCGGCGTGTCTCGTCCTCCTGGGATGGAAGAGGCGGAACGTCTGAGAGTGCGGTTTGATCTTGGCTCATGTGTCCTCGGTGCCCGTCCGTGAGTCGCCCCGCTCAGGGTAAGGGCGGAGGGTGGGCGAGGTCAATACTTACCTCACCTTGATCCGGTCGGTGTTGCGGTGGCGAGTGTCGAGGTACTCCCGGCCAATGTACCGGGCAGCGTCGAGAATGTGAGACAGCTCTTTATTCGCCGAGTTGCCCCCCGGTCCCCGCCAGTGGCGGAAGCCTGCGATCAGCGCCTCGCAGTTCGGGTGCACGATCATCGACCCCTTGACCATCGCGGAATGTAAGAGCCTCGCGGTGTACGCCACCGAGCCCGGACCCTTGCGTGCCGCCTTGATGCGGAACGGTGGGGAGGTGGGCGGCAGACCGGAGAGCACCGCGATCTTCTGCTCAAGCAACTGGTTCACCCGGTAGCCCGACTCGGCTTTGCCTGCGCTGTTGACATCGCCGCGCGCCACGTCGACCGCTTCGGGTCCGAGGTCCCAGCGCGAGAGCATGTCCAGGATCCCATTGGCGTCCTCTTCGATCCCGCTGTGCCCTTGGCTCGTGTACTCGTCGAGGAAGTAGACCCGAGGGTTGCTCTTGTCGCGAGTGTCGAAGCCGCAGAGCAGCGCACCCTGCCGCCCGTGGCCTTCGCCGTGGTCGATGCCGATCCCGATCTGAAGTTCGCAGTCGGGGAGCTCCTTGCTAACCATCCCGTCATGCCATGCCCCGTAGAAGCGATCCGGCGTAGCGCCTTCCCAATCGCCCCCGAATCGCTGCGGGCGCTCGGTCGGCAGGATCATCTGCTTGATCGCGTCGAGCCCCTCTTCGGTGAGCCCGGTGTTCTCGGGAGTCGGCGGGACGTGGATATCCTCGATCAGCCCATCCTCGCACGCATCCTTGAGCCAGCCCACTGGACGCCCGACCGGGGTGAGGGTGAGCCAGAGGCAGCCCTTGCGAACCAGCACCCGGCTTTGAGCCTCCGCGAAGATCTTCCGCTCGGGCGGCTCGTCCAACCAAACGAAGTCAAGCGTAGAGCCTGCCGCCGCCAGGGTGCCCGCAGACTGCGAGACGATGCCCATGCTGTCACCTGTCCGCAGCCTGAGCATCCGCCGCCGCCCAGTGGTGAAGCCTCGGTCGGGATGGTAGCGGCAGTCGGGGTGGAGTAGCGACTTCGGGAGCAGCTCGTACAACTTGCCCTCGATCTCCTTTGAGCTGTCGTCGGAGTAGGGAACGAGTCGCCCGGCTACGGGACGGTCGGGGATCTCCCGGTACGGGTGAGTGTGCGTCAGGAACCACAGAGCCTCGGCACAGCCTGCGTAGGACTTGCCGACGATCTGGTTCGGCCCCCTCATGCACCGAGTCTGCGCTTGGCTTCGGTGGAAGCGCTCCTGCCCTGGTCGAGGCTGATAGCGGGCCAGCGGGTTGGCTGAGACGGCGGAGAGGGCGGAGGATAGCGACACGGGGAGAGCCTAGCAGAGCGGCTCGCCGAAGCCCTTGCAGTCGTCGTCGGCACACCAGGGAGGACCGAAGTACAGAGCGAGGCAGCCGGCGCAGATCCGGCGGGTGCTCCTCGGTTTGATGTGCCAGATCGAGAAGATCACGACCGCCCCTGTCGCATCTCTTCCAGGGCGAAGATCCTGTCGGCCCTCGTCATCTGTGACCGGATCTCCTCTTGCAGATCCTCAAGGCTGTGCACCGTGTTGCCCAAGTCCTCCCACAAAACATCCCACGCCCGGCTGTGATAGCCGCGCCGATCGATGCGCTTGAACAGCGTCTGAGCCAGCACCGCGAGG
>Ga0080013_1003746_pt1 | contig 15611 bp, 13 predicted proteins | sample ETNvirenome_6_85_FD_69236 | JGI IMG/M metagenome (GOLD analysis project Ga0080013, IMG submission 69236) | Marine viral communities from the Pacific Ocean - ETNP_6_85 (SPADES assembly) (version 2) | ecosystem: Environmental > Aquatic > Marine > Oceanic | place: Pacific Ocean | collected 2013-06-19
CCATGTCGAGAGAGTGAAAGATACAAACATAGCGGCGAGTTTGAAAAGCCCAAGGCGTAGTTATACTACTGGAACCACTCCAGCTATACCAAAGGATCAGTTGTCTAAGCTATTAGGTCACTTTAATGATGAATCTCTTATTGAATTACGTAATCATCTTATTGTAGCTTTCTTATATTTTACGGCAGCTAGAGTAGGTAGTTTAGAGTCATTACTTGTCACTTCGATTAAGAAGGTAGAGGATAACTACCATATTGATATTACTGAGAAGTTTGGAGTGGTAAGTAAGGTAGAAACTCATCCTTATCTAACTGATCTATTGGGTAAGTATCTAGCCGTTACCAAACTAAAGGAGGGGCATTTGATTCAGTCCATTAAAAAGGGTAAGAAAGAATTAAGTGGTAGAGGTTTGGTGCAACGTAACATATGGGATGTAATTAAACGGAGTTGCGCTAATGCAGGTATTGATAGTTGTTATAGTCCCCATTCCGCAAGGGTATCTTCTATATCTAACTTTATCAATGTCTCTAAAGATATTCGTCGTGCCCAGCTTCATGCCAGACATAAATCTATATCTTCTACTGTTCTTTACCATAAGTTATATGATAAGATTGATCAGAAGGACTTAGACAACTTAACTCTAACTGTATAGTATAAAGCTATACCATTTTAGTATCCCGTTGTTTTATGCAGCGGGATTTTTTTATATACATTTTTAAACTTATAAAAATTAACTTGTCAAGAATGTTTTATAAACCAAAAAACGACAAATAAAACGTGGGGGGGGTAGGGGGGGGGATGTGCCTTACCCCTACCCTTTAATGGAATGTTATAGACCTTTTTTCTTAGTATAATAGACGCTGGTGGGTAACTTATATATTGCCAAGAGTTTTGTTATAGATGTTGGTTGTGTCATATACATTTACTTATGTTATATACTATCTGGCAGAGATATATATATCTAAATAAGCGCGCGCTGCCGCCTTTATAATATATACTTTGCCTCTTGTTATATCGTTTTTGTTTATGTTTTGATATATTAGGATATATTCCAAATGCCGTAATTAATGCATTTTCGATTGTAATTCGCCCATTATTCTCTCTTTTGTGGTGTTTTTGTTCTTATTAACTATATCGTAATATCATCATATATTTATGTATTAATATATTATTCTATTTATCAAAGAGCCAACCATTCGAGGATAGGGCTTCCTCAACGTCCATAGATTTTATTGAGCTAGCTGTCCATTTGGTGCTTTTATAATACACAGTTGGAGTATCAGAAAAAAAGCCTCTAGCCTCATCCATAAATGCCTCTAGATTCTTCAATCCTATCCTTTTTTCTATGATATACGTCTGCTCATTTTGGGTTAGTTGATAACTTACGTAGCCCCCTACAACATCATCCCATAAATCAGGTACTGATAGGTTTAATAGGGCGTAGTATAGTCGTGCATCTGCAGATTTCATCTTTTTATGTGCCTCCCATACTTTGTCCAAGCCATTCTTGGTATATTATTATTACTTAATAGATCAGAGCGGCGGAATATCTCCGTTTTCGCTATTACCTTTTGTGATGCATAGCTGGATAGTATTCTAGCCATGTCTGTCTTATCATCTGGCATGGCCTTGCCGTTGAATAACAGCAGAGCAGACAGGTGATCCGTTGTGAATACCTTAAAGGTATCTGCGAGGAAACTTACCTCTTCTTTATATTTCATATTCGATGTTAATGTCATAACTGTAACTTCTTGCATATTTTAGACTGTCATCTAGGCAGGTAGGATCATCCTTAGTTATATACTTATACATATTGGGACTCATATATGCTATTAAATGATCGTTCTCTTTATCACCTACTATAATAAAACCTGCCCTATGCCACATTGCTAAAAGGGCTATACCGTCGTTTTTGCTAAGATTTCCCTTATTATCTTTCATACGTACTCGGCGCGCCCTCCAGTTCTTATTTCGTCCCTCTCTAACTGGTAACTGGTTGATTCTAGCAGCCCATCCGCTAAGATAGTCGTAGCCATCTATAAATAGAATTTTTGCAAACCTCCTTAATGATTTGTTCATTATGAAATAGCCCTTTTGATTCTCTGGTAGGCTCCATATAAACTTTATATGAATATCTTTACCTGTCAAATAGCTCAGGGCATCTATATCTAATTGTGACTCCGTAACTGAAAAGTCCATACTATACTTTGTTTCCAAGTCACGAAAACGCCATATTCTTCCCTCTTTCGTAGTATAGTTAAAGTCTCCATCATGGTATCTAGTTTTACCTGTTATAGACTCTATTTGTATAGGCATTTTAAAATGTTCTATTATGTCTAGCCAAGGTTTGCAGTCCATATGATATTTTCTGTTGTTATAAATCTCCATATTATCAAAGTCGTAGTCTAGTCTAGCACCTTGTAATGACTCTTCATGTCGTCGCTTCTTTCTTTTGCTTTGGGCTACATCTACGCCGAATAAAGTAGCAGTATGCTTATAATCTTCATATAAATTATACTCTCTTGGTGTGACGCCCATTGCATAACAATTTGCATATCTAGTAGCTTCTCGTATGCTAGCTGTTAGACCTCTCACAAGTATTATTACACTAAAAACAAGAAAACGACACAACGAGTTATATATTTAGACAAAAAAATACCCCCGACTATTACGGGGGCATCCCTTGTTATATTTTGATTAAATGTAAGCTTTTACTATACTACTTAAGGTTATATACCCATGCAGCACCTTTCTCACCTTTGGCCTTAGTATTTGTTCTTGTGATTATACCCTGCTTCTCCATTACATTTAACATCTGGTTCCACAATGTAGGTTGACCGCTATCTTTACCTAGGCGCTCTTTAGCAGTTTGAGTTTTTACTTTAACACTCTTACCAGAGGCATCTATTTTACTCCTCTCTGTGTTAAATGTACCCCAAAGCTTTTGCAGCTGAGACTCTTCTATAATCTCTATAGCTTTAGTTTTTATCTTGGCAGCGGTAGCATTTGCACCAACCGATTTCATAGCAGACTTAAACCCATCTAATAGAACATCCTTCATAATACCTGCAGTATCCCAATCTATCATATTTGCGGCTCTAGTCTTTTTACTACGTGGGTCTATAGGTTCAACATTGTTCCACGTGTCTTGGCAGTCTCTTAAGAAGGTCAAACTATCAGGACTCCCTACTAGTAGGTCTAGACCTAATTTCTTAACATCATAATAGAGTTGTATCTTTCTATCTGTATGGGGAGAAGCTGCTTTTAGTAAGTCCTCTCCTGTCTCTTCTTTATACTGTTTGGCTTTACTATCAAACTCAGCCTGCGCTACGTTGTAGGCATCTACGGCTGGCTGATATCTGGCTAGTGTTTCTCCATCTTTTGCTAATGTTGCGATGGCGTTTTCGGCGTCTTTTACGTTATTTATATCTGTCATAACGGGCCAAGCCTACATTACTGATCCTGTAGGTCAACAACTAATGCAGAGTATTTCATATCTGATATTTTATCAATAGCGGCAGAAAAGTAAGTTTTATGCTTTTGCGGCTCTATAAGTGAATTTTACCACAAGTTTTCAAAAAGGTCTTGCAGTATTTTTTAATTTTACTAAGGTTTTTGAGGTTTCTGATTTTGGGGGCGACACATTAGACACTAGTAGTAATTTAATTTTTATAGATAGGTCTACAAGTGAGAAGAAGAAATAAAGATTACGAATGTATCCAGTTATACGGAATGTATTATTGTGATAACACCCGTCAGAGTAAGATAAAGAAAGAAGAACATCCCCTCGACTATAATTGTATATTGGATAATATTATTAATAGTAAGCCTAGACGTATCCCTTATCATAGCGGTATTAACTCTAAGGTATTTAATTATACTAAGTCTGATAAAGATAAGTTTGTTAAGTTCCTAAACCGAAAGCGTAACGGAGTTAATTATGGAGAACTAAAGATTTTCCTGTTTATTACTATACTACTATTTAGAGTCTTAACGGAGAAGGCCAAGGGAAAGAACTTCTTTAAAAACCTCTGTCGAGACTTTCTTAAGACCTATATCTACAAGGATGATATAAGTATAATAGTAAATTTATTAGTAGCGGCGGAAGTTATTGAGGTAAAGTCCTATTCAGCTGATAAGGGTTATTGTAGGGGATTTAGATTTAATCCGAATCTTACAATTACTAGAACCAAGCGTTTGGACTTAGATTGTAATGCTTTGGGTAAGGATAAGTTAATACTTTGGTTGAAAGATAGAGTTATTGCTGTTCCCAATGAGCCGACGTTATCAAAGGTATACTTACGTAACTATACTAGTATTGAGCTTAATCCTAAAGCATTACAGAATATAAAAGCCTCGGATTATGATGATGAGGAAAGTAAGTTAGCTAATATTACGGCAGCAGAAACATTAGATGGGTTTGCGAATAAGAAACATGGAAAGAATAGAGACTTTGATGACTTATATTGCCGTTATGGGAGTGGTACTGGCCGTATGTATACCAATATCACCAATTTCAGCAAGCGGTTTAGACATTTCCTCGAATATAAGAACAAACCAGTAGTTCAAGTCGATTGTAGCTGTTGCCATCCATTGATGTTATACAAGCATTACGAAGAGGCTGGCAATCGGAATATGCAGGAATTGAAAATTGAACGTTATAACTATTACTCTTTATTCAGAGGGGGGGCAGATTTCTATCTCTCTATTGGTAAGCTAGCAGGGATTCCCAGAGATAATGGAGATACTGATAAGCAATATAGGGACAAAGTTAAGAATAAACATTATTATAAGTTCTTATACGATAAGCCTCATGCCCGTAGTAAATGCCTTTTGACTAGTGTCTATTATGATAATTTTCCTATATTATTAGACAGGATAAATCATCTCAAAACAGTTATAGTATTACCCCCAAATGACGAAGCATATGCTAGAGTAAATGAGGCTAGGCATACTCAATTTAGCTTTATAAATTTGCGTATGGAGGGGGAGATTATGATACATGGAGTAGCCAAGGAATTAGCTAGTTTAAAGAAGTCTATTTGGTTTACGACAATTCATGACTGTGTTCTATGTCAAAAGAGTAATGTACCATTAGTAACTTCTATTATGAAAAAGCATTTTAAGCGTGTTTTAGGCGTCGAGGCTTATTTTAAGTAAGTACTGGCGTTCGCTTTTCTAGATTTTCTTTTATATCTTTCCTGTCTATTGTTTTTCTAACTATTATATTATAATCTTTATCATTGCCTAATATCATTACATTGTCTTTAGTTGGTATAACAGCCTTAATGCTAACATCCTTATGAAAATACTTTATATCTTCATTTCTCCTTAGATATAATGACTGCTTACAATAGGCATACTTTATTCTTACATAACTTGGAGTTTTATTATTACGTTCGATATTTTCCTCTAACGGTTTAACGTAACACCAGCCTGCTGTATTAGACATTATTGCAAAGAATCTATTATATTTATCTATGCTGGGGATTAGCAGCTTCTTATGTATATCTCCCATTAATACGCCTATAGCTCTACCTTCCACGTAATGCATGCGCTTATCACTCTTATTATTCTTATATTTATCAGATTCTCTGTATGCTCTCTTGAGGCATCTACCTATTAAGTCCCATAATAGAAATGGGCATGCCTCATAGGTCTGTTCATTTAGATTTATAAAGTCATTAAATTTTAAGTGGTACTTACTGTTATGGACTTTATAGTTATGAACAATATGGAAATTTGCAAAGTCGATTGCCTCTACTATTCTTTTAAAATCAAACTTATATCCGTAGTTATATAATAGAACTCCTTTGAACTCTTTCCTGAAATCTACGTTTAACTTTTTAACTATATCTATATTTGACCTACTTTCTAAGTATTTCTTTTTCAATTCGTCACCGCTGTACTTATTTAAATTAGATTCATGAATTTGCTGTAGCCTATCTTCTATACTGTTTATCTTAGCTGTATTATTAGATGCCTTTTCTTGCAATCCCTCTATCTCTAAGTATATGGCTTTTCTTGTAGACTCGGCTATACCTATTATTTTAACATCCTCTTGCTTCTGTCCTATCAAGCTAGTTATATTATTTAACTCTGTAGATAGAGCTTCCTTTTCTTTTAACTGCTCTCTTGTCTCTTCGTTTTCTTCGTTGTCCCCTATATTTAAACTAAAGAATCCTAAGCCATCTATAAAAGCTTCCTCTAATAACTCTTTTGTCCAATGTTGATTTATGGCTGTATTACTTTTTTCTCTGTAGGCATAACTTTGAAAAAAAGAGGCTTTAGGATTGGCTGATCTATTTTGTAGCTCGCATATAACCCTTCTATGGTCTTTGCCACTATAATGATATCCACATAGAGGCAACTTAGACAATATGGTATAATTTTTCTTCGGTAGCTTTCTGCCTTTGTTCAACTTTCTTATTTGCTCTACCTTGTCCCATAAACTTATATCTATAACATCCTCATCTGTCTTATATACTTTAGTCTCCTCGTCCCCCTCTGTACCATCTGCCCTTATATTGATTCTTTTCCTATCGTCCTCTATTCTAACCTTTTGAAATTGATGATAGCCTATAACTGCTCTATCTCTTAAGAGCCTGCTAATCGTTGACGAATGCCATCTACCGTTGCCACTTAATGTTTTAACAAACCCTTCGTTCAAATCTTTGGCTATATCAGTAGAGCTACTACCATTAGAATACTCCTCAAATATTCGTCTTACTATTTCTACCTTCTCTTGAACAATGGTATATTTACCGTCATCCACTACTAACCAACTTGGGCACTTAGCTTTTAATACCCCCCCATCCATAACGCTATTCCTATGCCTTTGGTGTGCCCGCTTCGAATTGTTTCTTAGAAACTCGACTAGCTGATTGGCAGCTAACATCTCAGACACTAATCCATATATCTTAAGTTGATCAGTAGTCCATATTGCCTTTGTATACCTTTGGTCATTTTGTAACGTGACTATATTGATACCATGTTTGAATAGCTCTATTACCAAATTAAGCTGTTGCTCCAAATTACCCCTAGAGCCGCGAGACCATGTATCAAATAGTAAATAGCTATCTCTCTTAATAACCCCCTCTTGGCAATAGACCAAAAAATCATGCAATTTGCCATGCGCTATGTTATGCCCCTCAGCGGCACTCACTCCTTTATCCTCTAGCACTAATTTTGTATCTAGCTCTATATCGTTCCGCTCACACCACCTTGATGCATTTTCGTATTGAGTATCAAGACTATCTCGCATGCTCTCAGCGTAGTGTTCGTCATAACCCTCTTTTACCTGTTTTCGACTAGAAACGCGTCTATAACTGTATGCTAGTGGTATTTTTTTCATTTTTTTGCTCTATTTCTATTGACAGGGTAGATTTTATCAGGTAGATTGTTCCTTGGCAACGACGAATAAGCTCTGCGCTCACAAAACTTAATTGTTACCAATGAACTTAGAGCAGGCGTTGTGCTGGAAAGTAACATTAAACATGATAACAGGTAATATCAGATGAATACAATAACTCAAATCACGAGCTATAGCTCACAACGTAACGCCCTACTTAACGCCCAACAGGCACTTAAAGATAGCGTCAGCAGAGAATATGCGTCAAGACGCGTCTTTCCTTGCTGGAGTCGGATGGTAGTCAAAACCGCTGTCAAGAGCATAAGGCAGCTTGAGATAATTAAGCAAGACATATTGTAGCACCATGACCACATTGAAAAAGACCTCTATTAGCGTCCCTGCTCTCTATAAGGAGAGCTTGGGCGTCAATTTCGTGGATTTGTATATCAACAGAATAGATAATCCCCACTCTAGACGGGCTAAACTTACAGATGTGCGCTGCCTGTCTAAATTCTTGGGTAGAATGGACAAGGATATTATTTCTTGTGAGTTGCAGCACCTTGGCCTCTATAGAGAGCATCTCAAGCGGATGCAGTATAGTGTTGCTTCCATAAAGAGAAGGGTAAGCACTTTGAGAGAGTTGTTTACTTTCCTCCATGTCGAGAGAGTGAAAGATACAAACATAGCGGCGAGTTTGAAAAGCCCAAGGCGTAGTTATACTACTGGAACCACTCCAGCTATACCAAAGGATCAGTTGACTAAGTTGATGGCGCATTTTAATGATAGTTCTTTGATAGAGATGCGTAATCACCTTATAGTTGCTTTCTTGTATTTTACGGCGGCTAGAGTGGGCAGTTTAGAGTCCTTGCTTGTTACCTCCATTAAGAAAGTTGAAGATAGCTACTCTATTGATATTGTTGAGAAGTTTGGGGTAGTTAGCAAAGTAGAAACTCATCCATATCTTACTAATCTATTGGGTAAGTATCTAGCAGTTACCAAACTAAAGGAAGGCCATTTGATACAGTCCATAAAGAAAGGTAAGAATGAGTTAAGCGGCAGGGGTTTGGTTCAACGTAATATTTGGGACGTTATCAAACGGAGTTGCGTCAATGCAGGTATAGACAATTGTTATAGCCCACACTCGGCTAGGGTTTCTTCTATATCAAACTTCATTAACGTATCTAAAGATATACGGAGAGCACAACTTCATGCCAGACATAAATCCATATCATCCACAGTATTATATCACAAGCTGTATGATAAGATAGATCAAAAGGATTTAGATAACTTAACACTCACTATATAGTTTACTGTTATACTTTATTAGTATCCCGTTGTTTTATACAGCGGGATTTTTTTATATCTATTGCTAACCGTATTATAATTAGCTTGCGTAGGTGGTTTTATAAATCGAAAAAGGTCAAATAAAACGTGGGGGGGGTTAGGGGGGGGCATGGCATGGGGGCACCCGTTTATCTGAATATTATAGACCTTGTTATTTAGAGTAATGGAAGGGGGCGGGTAGCTTATATAGCTCACAGGCTTTTCTTTCATGTGTTGGTTGTGTCATATCTGTAATTATAAGTTATGTACGTACTGGCTGAGACATATAAGTATAAATAAACACCCAGCCCAGCCTTTATTATATATACAATTCCGCTGCTTATTAAGTATTACTTAATGTTTGATAAATTAATAAGTTAACTAAGCCGCACATTAATGGTTTATTGGTCATTATTCGCTACTTATTCGCTGTTAAACCATCATTTAGCACTTATTAACTATACTGCTAGTATAATTATAAGTTATAGATTTATTTACTAACCGCGTTTGTAAACTGCCAACCAGTTGATGATAGAGTGTCCTCAACATCTAAACATTTTATCGAAGAAGCTGTCCATTTGGTAGTTTTGTAATATACTTTTGGAGTGCCAGCGAAAAAGAATTTGGCCTTCTCTATAAATTCATCTAACTTATCCAAACCAATACGGTTTTCTATGATGTAGGTTTGCTCTGTCCTACTTAGTTGATAACTTACATAAGCACCAACTACGTCATCCCACAGGTTAGGGATTGATAAGTCCAATAAAGCGTAGAATAATCTGGCATCTTCACTTTTCACTTTATATCCCTCCCATACTTGGTCCAAGCCATACGAGGTATATTGTTATTAGTTAATAGATCAGAGCGGCGGAATATCTCTGTTTTAGCTATAACCTTCTGCGCTGCATAACTAGAGAGTATTCTTGCCATATCTGTTTTATCCTTTGGTAGTTTCTTACCATTGAATAATAGTAATGCCGTAAGCAAATCTGTCGTAAATACTTTAAACGTATTTGCCAGAAAGGTCACCTCGGCCCTATAATTTGTATTCTGTGTCAATGTCATATGATTTATTTCTACTATATTTTAGACTGTCTTCTAAAGCTGTTGGGTCGTCCTTAGTAATAAACTTATACATATTAGGACTCATATATGCTATAATGTGGTCTTGCTCCTTTTCACCTACTATAATAAATCCTGCCCTATGCCACATTGCTAGGAGAGCTATACCATCATTTTTACTTAGGTTCCCTTTATTGTCTTTAAGGCGTACCTTGCGCTGCCTCCAATTCTTATCTCGGCCTTCTCTAACAGGCATCTGGTTGATCCTAGAACTCCAGCCATCGAGATAATCATAGCCATCTATAAATAATATCTTAGCGAACCTTCTTAAAGATTTGTTCATTATAAAATAACCCTGTTGGTCTTCGACTTTAGCATACAGAAACTTTATATGTATACTCTTGCCATTTATATGCCCGATTTGGTTATCTTCTAACTCTTGCTCATTTGTAGAGAAATCTACGTTGTATTTTGTCTCTAGATCACGAAACCTCCATATCCTGCTCTCATGAGATGTATAATTAAAGTCTCCGTCATGAAAACGAGTCTTTCCATTTATAGACTCTATCTGTATCGGCATATCAAAGTGGTCGATAATGTCGAGCCAAGGTTTGCAGTCTATATGATACTTCTTATTGGAATAAACGTCCATATTGTCGAAGTCATAGTCTAGCTTGGCATTAAGCAACGACTCCTCGTGCCTGATCTTCTTTCTTTGCTTTTGTGCCACTTTTGTACCGAATAAGGCAGCAGTATGCTTATATTCCTCATGTAAATTTAAGTCCCTTGGCGTCAAGCCCATCGCATAATAATCAGCGTATTTAGTAGCTTGCCGTATGCTATGTAATATGCCGCCCATTACTTCTTATTACACTTTATTTTATAAAACTACACAACCAAAATGGATATATAGACAAAATAATACCCCCGCTATTAACGGGGGCATCATATCTTAACTCCTTATTATATGTAGCGTATCTCTATATTATTTAAGGTTATAAACCCAAGAAGCGCCTTTTTGACCCTTTGGCTTGGTATTCTTGCGCTCAATAACTCCCTTCTTTGTCATAACATTAAGCATTTGGTTCCATAACTTTGGTTGTCCACTTTCTTTGGATAACCTTTCTTTTGCAGACTGTGTTTCTACCTTACGGGTCTTATCGCTACCTTCTATTGCCTCAAATCTATGGTCATTAAATGTTGACCATAGCTTTTGTAAGTCCTTCTCTTCTATATTCGCTATAGCGTGAGTCTTTATGTCTCCTGCTTTTGCGTCTGGTCCAACTGACTTTATAGCGGCTGTGAACCCTTTCAATAAGACACCTTCCATAATACCCTCACTATCGTAGTCCACCATATTGGCGGCTCTAGTCTTTTTAGTCCTTGGGTCTGTTGGCGTATCAGAGCCCCAATTAGAACGACACTCCCTGCGAAAGTCTAAACATGCATCGCTTTCGAATAGAGCCTCCTCACCTAGATTTTTAATGTCGTAGTATAGTTCTATTTTCCTATCTGTGTGTGGAGATGCTGCCTTTAGTAAATCCCCGCCATTTGTCTCCTCTTTGTACTCCTTAGCCTTAGCTTCGAATCTACGTTGGGCAACGTTGTAGGCGTCTACCTCTTTCTGATACCGTTCCAGTCTTTCACCATCTTTTTCTAAGGTTTTAATGGCTAATTCCGCGTCTTTTGTGTTGTTTATTTCTAACATATCGGGGAGAGCCTACCAAACTGATCCAGCAGGTCAACAACTAATAACTACTAATTTGTATCTGATATCTTTCGAATAGACCCATAATTGTAAGATTTATGATGAAGCCTCTCCATTTGTGGTAATTACCATAAGTTTTCAAAAAGTCGTTGCCATATTTTTTAATTTTGCTAGGGTTTTTTCATGTTGCTTATCTTGGGGGCGACACATTAGACATAGTAATAAATTTAAATTTATAGATATAAGATACCATGCGTAGGAGGAACAGAGATTATAATAGTATACAATTATTTGGTTTCTATTACAATAGTATATCATCTGATGGTATGGTTAATGATAAGTTAACTTTGGTTGACTTTGATTATGTTAGGAATAAGATAATAAACTCCGTACCTAGGAGAATCCCATATCACAGCGGTAAACATTCCAAGGTATATAACTATACGTCTAAGGAAAAGAATAAATTCATTAAGCTTATCAATAGGGAGAGAAATGGGGTTAACTTTGGAGAACTCAAGATTTTCTTGTTTATAACTATTCTACTATTTCGAGTGTTAACGGAAAAGCATAAAGGTAGGAATTATTTTAAAAGTCTATGTCAGTCTTACCTCAAAGATTATATTTACAAGGACGATATATCCATAATAGTCAATTTATTAGTAGCGGCGGAAGTTATTGAGGTAAAGTCCTATTCGGCTGACAAACACTATTGTAAAGGGTTTAGATTTAATCCTAAGCTTACTATAGTTAAAACACTATGGCTCGACTTAAATTGTAATTGGCTAGGGAAGAGTAAATTAGTTACTTGGTTGAAAGATAGGATTATACCCATCCCTAACGAGCCTCATTTATCCAAGGTATATCTTAGTAACTATATGAAACTGGAACTTAACCCTAAAGCTCTAGCATATGTCAAAGCGGCCAGTTACAAGAACGAAGATAGCAAGATTGCTAATATTACTGCTGCCGAGACTTTAGATAGTTTTGCTAATAAACAACATGCCAACAATAGAGAGTATGATGATCTTTATTGCAGGTATGGTACAGGTACGGGACGTATGTATACGAATATATCTAATTTTAGCAAAGAGTTTAGGCATTTCCTTGAGTATAAGAATAAACCTGTTGTAAAAGTAGACTGTAGCTCTTGTCATCCATTAATGTTAATTAAACATTATGAAGAGGGGTCGTCTTGGGATAATATGGAGTTGGAAATTGAGAGGAATAATTATTATGATTTATTTAAGGGGGGTGCTGACTTCTATCTATCTATTGGAGACTTAGCAGATATAAAGCGGAAGCGTTATGAAACTGATGATAAGTACCGTAGTAGAATTAAGAACACCCACTATTATAGCTTCCTATACGATAAGCCACACGACGTTAACACATGCCGCTTAACAAAAGCATACGCAGCAAACTTTCCTATACTACTGGATAGAATTAACTATCTCAAATTACACCCAGTATTAAAACCAAATGATGAGGTATATGGTAGAATAATAGATGAGCCTCATACGCAGTTTAGTTTTATTAACTTACGCATGGAAGGGGAGATAATGATTCATGGCGTTGCAAAAGAGTTAGCTAATTTGAAACGACCTGTTTGGTTTACTACCATTCACGATTGCGTTATATGTCAAAAGAGCAACGTACCATTGGTAACTAAAATCATGAAGAAGCACTTCAAAAGAGTATTAGGAGTCGAGGCATATTTTAAGTAAATGAAGGAGTACGTTTTTCTAATCCTTCATTTATATCTTTTCTGTCTAGTGTCTTTTTAATAATTATATTAAAATCCTCATCATTACCTAATATTTCTACTGTGTCTGTTTTAGGTATAACAGCTTTAATGCTCATCCCTTTGAGGAAATACTTTATATCTTCTTTTCTCCTTACATATAATGTTTGTTTACAATAAGCGTATTTGGTATATACATAGCTAGGAGTTTTATTGTTGCGCTCTATATTGTCCTCCATAGGTTTGATATAAGCCCATCCTGCTGTTTTAGACATAATAGCAAAGAATCTATTAGCTTTATCGGAGCTTGGTGTTAGTAGTTGCCTATGCACATGCCCCATCAATATGGCGTTTTGCTGCCCTTCCAAGTATACCTTATACTTATCACTTCCTTTGTGCTTCTTATATAAACTACTGTTCATGTAAGCTCTTTTGACGCATCTATTTATCAAATCCCAAAATAGAAATGGGCATGCTTCATATGTTTCTTGGTTCAGATTTACAAAGTCGTTGAAATGTATATGTAAGGCTTTGTCTGTTATTTTATAATGATGCACAATATGGAAATTCACGTAGTCAATTACGTCTACTACTTTAACAAAGTCAAACTTATACCCATAGTTATATAATAGTATTCCGCTTATCTCTTTTCGGAAGTCTAGATTTAACTTTCTTACTATATCATCATTGGACTTACTCTCTTTGTACCTTTTCTTTAGTTCTAACCCTTCGTATTTATTTAGGTTAGTCTCACGAATTTCTTGTAGTTTATCATCTATCTTATTAACCTTTTCTATAAGAGCTTCCGCTTTGTTCTGTAGTGTCTCTGTTTCTAAGTATATATCCCTACGTGTTGTTTCGGCTAAGCCCTCTAAGTTAACGTCTACTTTCTTTCTTTCTATTAAGCTAGATATATTATTAAGCTCCGTACTTAACTTATCTTTTTCGCTTAATTGATCTTTCACTTCATAGTTTTCGCCTTCGTCACCTATATTTAAACTGAAGAATCCTAGCCCATCAATAAAAGCTTCTTCCAATAACTCTCTTGTCCAATGTTGATTAACAGCGGTATTACTTTTCTCACGATAAGAATAGCTTTGGAAAAAAGAAGCTTTAGGATTACTAGACCTATTTTGTAGCTCACATATAACTCGCCTATGATCTTCAGCAGTATAATGATAGCCGCACAATGGTAACTTAGCCAAAATGGAATAACTCTTTTTTGGAAGCTTCCTCCCTTTGTTAAGTTTCCTTATTTGTTTTACCTCATCCCAAAGCCGTATATCTATAACATCTTCGGCAGTCTTATATACCTTTACTTCCTCATCCCCCTCGGTTCCATCTAGTCTTATATTAATTCGCTTTTTACTGTCCTCTATTCGTACCTTTTGGAATTGGTGATATCCTATTACTGCTCTGTCTCTCAATAGCCTACTGACCGTTGACGAATGCCATCTACCGTTGCCGCTTAATGTATTGATAAAGTCTTCATTTAAACCTTTGGCTATATCTGTTGAGCTACTACCCTCAGAGTACTCTGTGAATATTCTCCTTACTATCTTTACTTTATCTTGAACAATAATATATGTGCCATCATCGACCATTAGCCAACTGGGACATTTCGCTTTCAAAGCCTTACCTTTGGATACAGCATTTCTATGTCGTTGATGCGCTCTCTTCGAATTGTTTCTAAGAAACTCTACCAACTGATTTGCGGCTAGCATCTCCGACACCAATCCATAAATCTTTAGCTGATCTGTAGTCCAAATGTCCTTAGTATACTTATTTCTATTCTGTAATGTAACTATAATGATATCATGTTTGAACAACTCTATAACTAAATTAAGTTGTTGCTCTAAGTTACCTCTAGAGCCGCGAGACCACGTGTCAAATAGTAAATAGCTATTTCGCTTAATAACCCCTTCTCGACAATAAACTAAAAAATCATGCAGCTTGCCATGAGCTATGTTATGGCCCTCGGCGGCGCTTACCCCTTTATCCTCCAACACTAATTTTGTATCTAGCTCTATATCGTTTTCTTCACACCAGTTAGCCGCATTTTCATATTGGTTATCCAAACTGTCGCGCATATCTTCCGCATATCTGTCATCGTACCCCTCTTTTACCTGTTTTCGACTTGAAACGCGCCTATAACTATAGGCTATCGGTCTTTTTTTCATCTTTTTGCAATATATCCCTTGACAGACCCCATGATATCAGGCAGTCTCTTCCTTGGCAACGACGAATGTTCCCAACGAACTCAGAGCAGACGTTGTGCTGGAAAGAAACATTAAGCATTATATCAGGTAATATCAGATGAATACAATAACTCAAATCACGAGCTATAGCTCACAACGTAACGCCCTACTTAACGCCCAACAGGCACTTAAAGATAGCGTCAGCAGAGAATATGCGTCAAGACGCGT